>Ga0334889_1000260_pt1 | contig 87627 bp, 113 predicted proteins | sample GraSluR1_MG_2_FD_207222 | JGI IMG/M metagenome (GOLD analysis project Ga0334889, IMG submission 207222) | Sludge microbial communities from methane-producing bioreactor in Wageningen University, Netherlands - Granular Sludge_8_08-R1 | ecosystem: Engineered > Bioreactor > Anaerobic >...
AACAGCATCTTGTCGTTTATTAAATCCAGGGGAGGTTCCTCCGGCATATCCGGGCCCGGGCCGAACATTATATGTACTTCCTGATTCCGGGACCTGGGATTACGGAAATTAAAGGCCACTCGCTGGCCAAATACTATGGCATCCTTGTCCGAACTGCTCAACAATCTCCCTTTCTGCACTTTAAAGTCAAAGGCTTCCATCAATTCCGGGTTAATACCGATAAGACTCACATCACCCACCATTTTACCGGCGCTGATGCGCATATAGGCATTTTTGCTGGGCATAACCGCCTCTACCCCGGGGATCTGTTCCAAGGTTCTGACCGCCTGGTCATCCAGCTTTATTCCCTCACTCCTTCGTGAACCCATCGATGGCATCATATCATAAGAAGGATATACCTCGATCACATTCAGGCTCCCCATTTGTTTCAGGCTTTCTTTAAAACTGAGATCCATAGCTATTCCCAGAGAAATCATTACTACAATGGAGCTGGTTCCAAATACCAAGAATGTATCGTCTTTAGATGTCAAGAATGCCGATCAAGGGTTAGCCCAATGTAATCTAACTGACCATTTGCCGGTTGCTGACCTTACTATTAAATTAGATTCCAAGCAATTAGTAAAAACTCCATCTGATTATGCAAAACCAATACTGGGTGCCTTGTTTGCAACCGCTTTGTTAATTGTACTTGTGCCAAAGCGCAAGAAGAAAAAAGAAAAAGAAGAGTAACCATTAAGGCTGTTTTAGTTTTCCTAAAACAGCCTTTTTTGTTAGAAATATAGAAAAGTGAAATATCAAATATAACTTATGAGAAGCAGAATGCCTTAACAAGTATCTGGGCGCAAAAATCTCGAAAATGGTATGGGTGGAAACGAAACATAATAAAAATTGACTTATATTCCGGTGAATCAATATTTATTAATGTTACAGATATGGATTTGCAAGATGTCAAAGCGTTCATAGACAACATTTTGCAGTAGCGTTATTTGCGAAGCCTGGCAAAAGCCAGGCTTTTTCTTTGAGGTGATATTTTTAAAAACAGAAAGGAGATGATTGCAACGACTCGTGTATCCGCAAAATCCGATCCTAGGATGGTGGCAGGGTATATTGCCAACCACATTGACATCAAAGACCCTGTTGAAATCATTGTTATAGGAGCTGCAGCTTTAAACCAAGCTATTAAGGGGATCACAATTGCTGGATTGTATTTGGGTGAAAGTGTTTATTGTGAGCCGATGTTTACCAAAATCTCTCTTGACGAAAGAGAAGTAACAGCGATTAAGCTCATTGTATCGCTAGCTACAAAAGTAGCTTAATCCTCCGACCACAACAATTATTTATAACTTATTCGGAGCAAAAAATATACTGGGGGAATCCTATGAATAGCTTGGTTTATTTGTATTTGGATCGCATACAGAGGTACGATATAGAGACATTTCAGCATTCGTGTCGTGTTTCTAATCTTTCTTATTTAATAGGCCAGTATTTAAGTCTATCTATTAATGATTTGGAATTATTAAAAAATGCAGCCTATTTGCACGATTTAGGAAAAACAAAGGTTTCTAAAAATATTCTCAATAAAAAAGAAATATTGTTACCCGATGAATGGAATCAGATCCAAAACCATCCCAACATGGGAAGCCAATTGCTTAAACGAACACGAAAACCTGTAAAACAAATCAGCGATATCATACTAGCGCATCATGAAAAATGGGATGGTTCAGGATATCCTAACGGATTACAAGGCGAAGAAATACCTTATCCTGCACGGATTATCGCATTAGCTGATGCCCTGGATGCGATGATAACAACAAGACCCTATCGAATACCAATATTAATAACAGAAGCTTACAGTGAGGTGGATAGATGTAAAGAAAGGCACTTTGATCCCTATGTAGCCAAAGCATTACTCAAAACTGATGCAAATAAACTTAATCGGGTTGTGTACGATGTGAGGGGCTTGGGGACAAATTTATAAGGGGTTTTGTTTATGCAATGTATTTTTTGTTATGGCGAAATCTGGAATAATATTTGCCCGATATGTCAACAACGAAGTCTTAACCAAAAGAAAAAACATTCAATAAGGATACACCATCGACAAAGAATAATAACAAAGCGAATCAATATTGTCACAAAAATCTGGAAAACACCTGAATCACAATATTGCTTCACTCCCGGCAAATTAGATAAACACAATCTCTCTTGTAATTGCTGGATGTGCAAAGGAGAAAAGAAGGCAGGAATTGAAAAACAGAAATACCTTTCGCTGAACTTAGAATAATCACACGAACAAAAGGAGCTGTTTAAATGCAGGTTAGTATTGATGTGGGTTACTCACAAACAAAAGCAATGGCCGAAAACGGAAGTAAAATTATATTTCCTTCTGTTAAAGCTTCAGTAGTAAACGATCCCACAGTAGGAATGTATAAAAATTTAGGGCATAAAGTGAAAATAAAAACCTTTAATGCTACCCGAGAAGAATTAGTTGGTGAAAGCGCATTAAGATCGCTTACTGCTACTACAACATTAAGTAGGGTAAAATCCGAAGACATACATGATCTTTTTATCCTAACGGCTGCGTATCTTTGTGGAGCTTCCGGATTTGTTGACCTGGCCGTAGGGCTTCCGTTAGCCTATTACCGGTTTCAAAAAGATGAACTAAAACAAAGACTTCAGAAAATAAATGCACATATTAGCGTTGACGGTGAGAACGAAAGATATATCTCAATATCTTCGGTTCATGTTTTCCCGCAAGGAGTGGGAGTCCTCTTATCTGATGGGTTAAGGCTAACCCAAACAGGCAAAATCGCCGTAATTGATATAGGTTATTACACCACCGACTACTTGTTGTTTGAACTTATAGATGGTTCTCCCGTCCCGATTCCTGAATTATGTGGCTCGCTAGACATAGGAATACATTTAGTCTCCCGGTTAATATCAACATTTTATCAGGAAAAAACAGGTGCATTAGCACCAAAGTTTTTACTTAATGAATTAACTGCAGGACAAATAATATATTTCAACGGAGAACATCTTGACTTAAACATGGAATTGAATCGCTCTTTAGTAAGAACAGCAGACCAAATAACCCAAGAAATATTATCAATCTGGGTTAAGCAAGCTGATAATGTAAGCCAAACAATATTAGCTGGAGGAGGATCACTATTATTAAACAGTCAATTAAAATTTCCTAACATATGCCTTCCCACCGATCCGGTGTTTGCTAATACTGAAGGATTTTTGTCCATGCTATTGCACCAATCAGAAGCCAAAAAAGGTTCCGGAGCTTTGTAATCCCCATATGTAGGGCTTATAAAGGATTATTTTCGACTTGGGTACGGAAGCTATTTATAAATATGTCCGGAAGCCTCAAATGTTGAGTAGGCTAGGCTTTTAAGGGTGATTTTTCAGCCATGTTACGGAAGCGAAAAGAATGGCAAAAATGTGCTTCCGCACCTAAATGTAAAATAACAGCTACAAAACCAGTAGAATAGCATATTAAGACTTTCCGGACATATCCAGAAGAAGGTGGTTGTTTGCAAAAAACAAAACGGTTGGATTTATTGTTACCTGCCAATCACGAAATATTTAATTATCCCAGCGGCTCAAGAAGAACAATAGCGGCAAAATACCTAGACATAGGAATGCAATTAAGTCGTATCGAAAAAAGATTAGGCAGTGTTGAAAAAAGTCTTGCTGACTTAAATACCGTAGAAATTAGCAAGAAAGAGAATGTAAAATCCATGGAATCAGGAAAAGCAAAAATCGTGCATAATATAATTCAAGGCTTTGGCATTGACTGAGGAAGGAGAGCAAATGTTTATAGATAGAAACGAACTCGAAGAAGCATATTTGTTGGCCGAAAAAACAAGACTTAAGCTATGGTCTGTCTTGGAAAGTCCGGCAGAAGTTATCGAAGAAAGCAAAACAAATATAATACAAATGATTGATACTGAAGTAAACGAAAGGTATGTAAAAATATCAATCAACGACATATTGCCCCGTGCTGTGGGTGTGTCTAAATCCAGCCTAGAACAGCATTGGTTGAGGATTATGCATAAAGCATTAAAAGATGTGGACAGGCAGTATGAAAAAGTACTCTGTGTTATCAAGGTGTTCAGTCCTGCTTATTATTGGGATGTCGATAATCGTACCTATAATATTATAATCAATTCTCTGAGATACAACCAAATTATCCCAGAAGACAGGTTTAACAACTTATCATTTTTGGTGATGGGAGACATAGATAAAAATAATCCTAGAACAGAAATTTACCTACTTGAACATCCGGAAGACCCGCTATTCTTTGTCATGCCAAATTCGTAAATTTATCTTAGGCTACACTGTCCAAAAATAGGCTTAAAAACCGTCCAAAAAAAGAAAAATGCCATGACATTATTGGACGGTAAAAATATTGGCTGTTTTGGACAACTGCCCAAACTTAACAAGCCTACAAAAACCATTATTTGAGGCTGTCCAATAGGTTGGACAAAAGTACCTGCCAAACGCTGTCCAAAAGTGGTTGGTAGGGAGTGTGGCACACTCCCTGTTGCCCACCTGCAGTATTAAAACTAATCCTTCTAAAACAAACGCATTGGAAACCTGTCAGCAACATAACAACACAATTAACGAGTTTGTGTCAGTAATTAGAATAGCTAAAAATATGATAGTGAAAATACTGAATGTTAAAACAAGGCAGTATTAAGGTGGTGATGATAATTAAACTAACTGAATATGATAAAAGCCTTTTTAAGTTGATAGCGACTTCCGGAACATGCACTTTAGAACAAGCTCGTCAGGTTTATAAGCCGTTCAGTAATAACCAATGGTATCATTACAAGCGAATTCAACGCTTAGAGGAAAATGGTTATCTAATTAAACGAGGCACATATCTGGAACTTACCAAAAAGTCTGCAGAAACTATCGGTGAAACCAGATATCGTTTTCGCCATGACGGTATCCGTGAACTTCATGCAGAAATAACTGATATCGTTCTTTCTCTTGGCCTTGACTTCATTTCCAACCGTCAATTGCGAACCGAATACGGCTTAAACCGTAAAACCTACTTCAAAGGCGCAGTAATAATTAACGGCTATTATTATTTCCTATATCTCTTAAGCGATAAGCCTACCAGTCAGCATATAGGCGGCATCCGTTCAGAACTTAAAACCTACGCTGCATCAGGAATAACCAGGAAATCAATCATTTTCGCGCCGACTCCAACAGCCATGTCTATGTTTGGAAACGATTCATGTAAACAAGATGAACTCTTTCTGCTTCCATATCCATCCGGATTGAATCTACTCAATAATTTCTTTACGCCGGAAACGGAAGAATATTTAAACTCCATATTCCCAAACACAGTAACTTCCCGTTACCCGTTTGCTAATTATGAAACCGTATCCCAATATTTAACTATCTTGGTCTTAAACGACATCGCTAAAAGAAACGCCTTAACAAGTTATTATAAATCACCGCATCAACCAAAACCTGTCTCTATAATATGTCTTGAGTCCCAAAAACAATTATTTACTTCGCAGTATCCTCAAGCAAAACTAATTATTTTCCCGGAAATAAATCTTAAAACAAGCAATCTTTAAGAAATATTTCACAAGTATTCTCTTAAAAGAATTAAAAAGGAAGTGTAGCTGAATGTTAACTGAAAAATTAGAATTTATGGAAGACCTTTGGCCAGAGATATATAGTTCCCGTCAGAACAAGAACATATTATCATGGCCCTGTACCGGTATCGAAGAATTCAACAATACCCATTGCTTAGTAATAAGCAAAGAACGCTTAAAAGGTTTAATTCCTCTGGAGGAATCCGGCATAAACATATCTCATGACGATAAAATCTCCCGTAGGCGATTGATGTCCCTTGTCGGACAAAACATAAACTTTCTGGTAATCGCTATAGATAAAAAGAATAATCTATTCATAGGTTCCCGCTTGAAAGCCATGGAAAGACTATCTTCGGCAGCATGGAACAAACTTGAACCCGGCCAAATCAAAACTGTTGTTGCTCGGCGTATAATCCGCCGTCCCAAAGAAGATGGTACTTTAAACGATATCGGCCTTTATGTTGAGCTAGACGGCATAGAAGCTTTCCTGCCGGTTCAAGAACTCTCTTATGGATGGGTGGGAGATATCTCTTCCCAGATACAGCCCGGAGATGTGTTCGATGTCAAAATCATAAACATCGACAAAGATAAACAAAGACTTGATTTGTCAGTAAAATCCTTATACCCTGATCCCTGGCCGGACTGTGCCGACCGTTTCAATAAAAACGCTGTCTATGTAGGAACCGTAACCGGAATAGTCAATTATGGAATATTTGTAGACTTCGAACCTGGTGTAAATGCCTTATGTAAACACCCGAAATCCGGCAAGCTAAATAAAGGCGACAAGGTGGCCGTTCTAATAACCCGCATCAATTCCAAAGAGAAAAAAATCAACGGAGCAATAACCCGTGTCCTCAGAAGAAATTAGCCCTTTTTCCACTCTTAAAAAATACCAATTAATATCCTATCCTTATTATCCACGGCCACCTGGGAACTTAACCAACTGGGAAGCAGAAACCCTATCCCTGTTGGATGACATAGGCGCAGGTGCTTATTTTCAAATCGCACCCAAAGGCAAACAAAGAAGAAAACTCGACTCATTAAACCGCGCCGGCCTGGTTTACAAATACCAGATCAAGGGCGAACGAAGCATTAATGTCTCCGCTTCGCGTCCCTATCAAGATTTGAAAACTCTTTTAAAAGCCCTGGCGTTTACCCAACTTGTAATAAAACTCAAAGAGATGTTTCCCGTACAAGTATTACCTGGCAGTAATTTCATCCACGCCCACATCGCCTTTAACAATAAATCCTTTCCGGTGATGATCATTCGTCGCGGTGACAATGTTTCTATGCTGCCGTTTCTGATTAACTCTTTAGATCGGCTTATTATTGTGTCAGAAACTCTTCACCCGATATTTAACAAAATCACAATTCCAACCAGGATCCTTTTAGATAATGATTTGATAAAATCAAATATTTTATTTTATCTCCCAGACGGGAGAATAGAAAAACAGCCGGGCTAATCCGGCTGTTTTTTGTTCGAGTAAAAGTAAAGTTCGTGAACTACCCCTCCCTTCACTCCGTTCAGGAAAGGGTCTTCCCGGCGGGTAAGATAAATTTAACATTTCTTAGCAAGAAGTCCCCCTCCTCTAAGCAAAGCGAAGGTGGGGGATGAATTGCGGAACATTTGTTCTTTTTATGGTATAATATACCTATGAAAACTTATAAATTCAGACTTTATCCAACTAAATCACAAGCTGAAAAATTGGCAGATACGCTTAAGTCCTGCCGGGTCTTATATAACTGCGCTTTAGAACAGCGAAAGGTTTGTTATAAACAATTCGGTGTATCTGTTCGCAGATTGGATCAGCAAACTGAATTACTGGAAATCAAAAACCATTTTCCTGAATACAAAAGAATTCATTCACAAGTATTGCAGGAAGTTATTCTTCGGGTTGAACGAAGTTTCCAAAACTTCTTTCGTAGGGTTAAATCTGGTAATAACCCCGGCTATCCACGTTTCAAAGGGCGCGGCTGGTATGATTCTTTTACCTACCCGCAATCTGGGTTTAGCTTATCTGACAACAGCAAGGGTAACCAACGGCTTAAACTTTCTAAGATCGGCAATATCAGAGTTAAGCTACACCGCGCTGTTAAGGGCCAGATCAAAACTTGCATCATCAAACGAGAGGTAGATAAATGGCACGTTTGTTTTGCTTGTGAGATTGAGCCTGAATACCTGCCTAAGACTAATAAATCCGTTGGTATAGACGTTGGTTTAGAGAAGTTCGCGGCATTATCCGATGGATGTATCATCGAAAACCCACGGTTTTTACGTCAATCCGAAGCTAAGTTGAAACGGGAGCAGCGCAAATTATCCCGTAAAAAGAACGGTTCCAATTCCCGTAAGAAGCAAAAAATTAAACTCACTAAGATACATCGCAAAATCAAGAACCAACGCAATGATTTTCTGCATAAAGAAAGTCGTAAACTGGTTGAAACCTACGATACTATCGTGTTTGAAGACCTAAAAATCAAGAATATGATTAAAAACCATCACCTTGCAAAATCTATCTCTGATGCTTCGTGGTCAAGATTCATCGAATATACTTCCTACAAGGCTGAAAGTGCCGGTAGGAAAGTGATATTCGTGAACCCTCGAAACACGTCACAAGATTGTTCCGGCTGTGGTAACACGGTTAAGAAAAACCTATCAGAACGAACACATAAGTGTCCGTTCTGTGGTTTAGTTTTAGATCGTGACGTAAACGCCGCTATAAATATTTTGAGGCGGGGAACCCGCCCAGGTGGAGCCACGGCGGTAGCCGGGCTATGAAACCTGAAGCCCCCTCTTCTTAACGAAGTGTAAGTGGGGGTAGTTCACCAAACAAAAGACTTTACAAAAAATTTACCCATGATATACTATTAATAGTACTATACCCGGATAGTCTCAGACAGACCGGGCTAAAATTGAAAAATCTTTTTCAAATAGTGTGCAGAGCCCGATTTCTCGGGATTTGCTAAGACTCACAATAAAGTAATCTAAAAAACAATATTTTTATTTGTTTATAACAAATAATCCCAAAGAACCTGTGTTATTTACACGGGTTCTTTTTTTGCTTTTCAGGCTTCAAATAGTGTGCAGATGCCGAAAATACGGGCTTTCAAGAAAAACGATCCTGTTATCCCTACTGCCTATTGGTAGTAGGGATCACATGATCCACTTACTGGCCACGCGGCTAGAGAAAATATTTATTTCTGGGCACACGTCCAGGTGAAAGGAGAATGTTTATGACGAAAGAAATTGTTTTGGTTCCCAGAATTAACGGTGGAATGTCGTTTGGGAGAATCGTTGGCAATTATACTGCAAACCTAGTTCGGGTTGATCTTATCAATGCTGATGCTGTTGCAGTAATAATTCCCGAACAGAACATTAAGAAGATCCCAGAAGGTATTAAAGTAACCGCTTAAGACGCGCGTCCCAAAAGAAACCTCCACCTAACCAGGTGGCTGTATTAACCGCAGTCATCCGGCTGTGGTATTAAAGGAGGAACAATATGTTAACAGACCAGATAAGAAATATTTTAGCTGTGCCTGAAGCTTTTCGGGCTATACCAGAAAAGAAAAAAAGAAAAAACTCACGACGCCCCGACATTCCAGAAAGTCTTCTACAAAGAAAACAGCAGCTTGAAAAAGTCGGAATTCCTGCTGAAATACTTTGGGATAAATTGTCTCAAAGCCACTACCTATCCTATAAACAACCGGAAACAATTCCGGCTTGGAATTAGGGGGTGTGGTAATGAGTAAATGCACGCACGAAGCTCTTTGGGTAGAGGCAGACTATTACCTCTCTCAAATAAAAAGCGGGAAAAGTGCCAAATCACTTTCTAAAGAAAAAGGGCGCCATCCTACAAGCGTCTACCGAATGATAGGCGCAGCAAAAGCTTTCTCTAAAGAGGATAGGAAACCAGAGTTGCCGCATTGGTGGACATATTCCGAGTTAGCGCCACTAATGCTTATAGACAAACAATATACAAAAAACATAATATCCATTATAATACATGACCGGCTAACTCAAGCCCAAGTACGGGAATTCATCCAGCAAGTAAAAGTGGACGAAAATCGTCGGAATAACGCATTAACTAAACCAATGCCTAAACCAACACCCAAACACACGCCTATTGTTGCTGATCTTAACGCGCTTTCCGGCAACCGCTGGAAATTTGCCGAGACTCTCAAAAAATACAAAGACAAGGGTATGTGTAATCAGGCGCTTGCCACACTCATGAGTTGTTCTTATCAAACCGTTACGAATTGGTTGCGAGTTATAGAAACATTTCCTCCGGAATATCAGTTTTCAAATATTCCGGCCAGTTACTATATCACTCTAATGAGGGCAGACGATCCACTACAAGCAGCCAAGTACGCAAGCGAGAACAATCTCACGCTTGCAGAAATTCGGAAATTAACAAAAGAAGGGATTCCTGCGAAAGCAACCGCTGCGCTTTCTAAGGCAAGGTTTACAGAATATATCGATCCGGACGCAGTAATACAAATGAAGTGCGAATTAGAAGCAATGCGGCACGAAGTAGAAGCCGCTAATAACGAAATAGAAGCAATAACAGAAGTTGCCCAAAAACTATGGGTTACAAACAAACACATTGAAAGAGAAAATCGCACATATAAAAGCCTGTGCAACACTTACTTGAGGGAGCTACAACGGAAAGTAGCCCGCTAGGGCTATATAATAAAGGAGGAAAATTATGAACATTAATAACATCACTATCGCAGGGCGTTTAACAAACGACCCGGAACTCACCTTTATTGGTGAGAAAAACACTCCCAAGGCTGTTTTCAAACTGGCCGTAAACCGCATCGGTACGGATAAAACTGATTTTATCCATATCGAAGTTTTCGGTACACAAGCCGAAAACTGCGAAAAGTACCTGGTTAAAGGCCAGATAGCTGGAGTAACCGGTTCGCTTCGCATCGACAGTTGGCAGAAAGACGGGAACTGGCATTCTCGTACTTATGTTGCTGCCAACAGTGTTCAGTTTGGGAACAAACCTAACGGTAAACAGGAAGAAGCTAGAGGCGAAGAACCCGAACCCATCCCGTTTTAATATCAAAACCAAAAGAAGGCCGAAGCAATACTTCGGCCTTTATATTTTCTGAAAACAAAAAGGAGGAATTTCGTGGATACAAAAATCACTTTTACCCAAGAGAATCTTGAACTCATTAAAAAGACATGTGTTCCCGCAAAGGCAAATGATGAACATATTGATCTGTTTATTTACGTTTGCCAGAAATATGGCCTTGATCCCCTGACAAAAGAGATCGTACTCGATATCAGGGAAAACACTAAAACTGGAGAAAAGAAAGCTGTTATTATTACTACCCGTGATGGATATCTAAAGGCAGCGATGCAAGACCCTGCTTATAATGGAGTCAATGGTGGCGTCATTCGTGAGAATGATACCTTCGAGGTTGATCCAATTGCAGGAATACTCAAACATTCCTTCGGAGTTAAACGAGGAAAAATTGTTGCTGCTTGGGCGGTTGCTAAAGCCAAAAACCGTGATCCTATAATCTGTACTGCAGATTTTAGCGAGTATTACGAGGCAAACTCTAAGTCATACGTATGGCAGGACTACCCATCCGCAATGATTCAAAAAGTTGCCGAAATAATGGCAATGAAACGGCAGTTTAACATCACTGGATTGGTTGGCGAAGAGGAAATCGGAACAGGGTTACTTGATCTTGAGGTTGATGAATCTTCCATCAAAACTAATGATATGACAAATACAACCTTAAAAAAGCCTGCTGAAGAAAAGCCCGAAGAAAAACCTGCTGAAAAGGCGAAGTCTGCTGATACAACAACTTCGGCATCTACTGAAAAACCCAAAGAAGAATCTCAGGAAACCATTGCATATGAAGTTGTTCTTATGGGTAATCCTCGAAAGAAAAACGGCCAAGATATCATAGGTGTCCAGGCAGTTGTCGGTGCGCCCTCCGAATACGAAGGCGAATACGAACTACTTGCGCCTCTTGCGTATAAAGACATTCTAACCAACGGCGCAGCCCTCATGGTTGAAGGAAGCATCAAAGACGGCAAGTTGGAAGCCGTTTTGGTTAAACCAATCGCCGGAGGCGAAGGTGAACCAGCAAAAAACGAAACAACCGATGCCGAAAACATTATAACTCTTCTGGCAACTCCTAAGTCTGGGACTATCACCTACAAAGGTAAGAATCTCACCAAGCCGTTTGCGGCTTGCGAGTATCCTGGAAACTACCAGGCAATATTCGCAGTTGGTGAAACGTTGAAAGACTTCTCCGAGGGAGATGCGTTAGAAGTCAAAATCGTAGATAGAATGGAGAAAGACGGCAAACTGATGTTGTTCATCAGTGAAGCCAATAAAATCTCCAGTCAGCAACAAGCCGGTTAGAATTTTAGGCCGCCTCTTAAGGGCGGCCTTTGGAGGTGTATAAATGGTTGTCCCTGTTTACGGTAAAAACAAAAGGGTAGCAGAAGAAAAGATTACTGAGGGACTGGTACTTACTGTAGCCAAGGCTGGAAAAAGAATATTCGTAGAATATTTATCATCCAGCAACAGTAATCCATCCACCATAATCTTTCAAAAAGACGATGATGGCAAAATATATGCCTGGCACCAATGCCCAGCAGAGAAATCCGGTTACCAAAAAAGTTGCTGGCATTTAGGCTTAGCCATGGTTGTCTTCGGCATAAACGACTCTGTAATCGAAGCAGAGTTGATATCTCCGCCCGATCAATATACAGTCCAGGAAGATATCTCCCAGGACTTCTTAGGAAAGCCTGGAGAATTCGTCTTACTGAAATTAAAACCCGAAGAAGAAATAACTCCGGTAGAAATAGTTCCGGAATCATCTTATCCAAATGGAGATGAATTCCTCTCCCGTTATCGTTTCCCGAAAACATTATTAGAAAAAGTCTTTTCTTTTCGGGAACAACAGAAACAAAGGCTTACTCCGGAACAAATCTCACGGATTCCCAGCAATGTTAATTATATCCCACAAGGCAACGAGGTGACATATGCCACGGTATCGTTGCTATACGATACCTGGGCACCGCCGCTTTTAATGGGACCTAAAGGTTCTGGTAAGTCAACCATGGTCGAAGCATTAGCAGAAATCCTCTATCTACCTATTTGCAGAGTATCGGGAGGAATAGATGTTAATGCCGATTACCTTCTGGGAACAAAAACCCTGGAACCGGTAGAGTCAGCACCGAAACAACTCATCGCGAAAATCGCTTTGAGTTGCGCCAAGTCTGGTGAACCATTACTGCCAGAAGAAATAGAACAAATCTCAGGTGGGCAGGCCATTATGAAAGTAGTCCACGAGCCTGGGATTCTTCTTCAGGCAGTAACTGCCGGAGAAATAATATTAATAGACGAGATAAACGTTCTGATACCGGAAGTAACCAGCATTCTCCATACCCTCTTAGATTGGCAGAGGACTATAACTGTTCCCGGCTTGGGAGAAGTAAAAGCCCATCCTGATTTTAGATTAGTCGCAGCCATGAACGTAGGGTATATGGGAACTCGGCCTTTAAACAACGCTTTCCGTGACCGTTTTCGTGGTATCCAGGTACAGGGAATATCCCGGAATACCCTGCTGGAACTGCTTCAGCAGAAAGTTGAAAGCAAAACAGCAGTTAAGTTGGCTGATATATACGAGAGCCTTTACGACTCCGTATATAGTCCAACAGGTGCTACGCTAACCGAAAGTTGTATCTCGCTCAGAAGTCTACTTCGTGCTGCCGAAGAAATCTCAATGGGAATCGCGTCACCCAAAGACATAATAATATCTTGTCTCACCGAATCCATTGAGTCTGAGTCAGAACGGACTCAAGTAAAAGATTTAGTAGAGATGAGACTATAGGAGGGTAATCATGGAATTAAACAAATATTTTTTCGAAGCCCTTCGTATGCGCCTGGAGAATATACTCCGGGCGCTGTCTAATAACCGCAAAGCACATATTGTTTATAACAACTGTATGGCTACAGACGTAAAAAATACTGTCTATTTGCAAGCACGGGATTATATCGAACCTGATGTAAAACCTTCGCTTGCCGAACTGCTACTTTTCTACAAAGCGCGTGTTTCCCACGAGGGAGCGCACCTTCGCTTTACATCGCTTGATGACTGGAAAGAAGCCTGTAGTCGTGGGCCAATATTCCAGCATTTAACTAACATTATCGAAGATGGCAGAATTGAAGCTGTAATATCGCAAATCCTGCCAGGTGCTGGTCGGTGGATTAAATTCACCAATCAGTATAATTATAAACATCGCAAGCCGGAAGCTTACGGAACCGGCTTAGATGCGTTTTTGATGGGGTTGAATATTTATTCCATATTACAAACAATCCCACCTTTCCTGGAAACCCAAAGGCTTATTAAACTGGCTGCACCATATGTTGATATTGGCAGAGCTGCTTCAGCCACAAAAGAAGTTCTGAATTGCGTAGAAAAAATTCTGGCAATTCCAGAAATTAAATCACTTATAGATGCCTCTACTCCGCCTCCGATGATAGAGGGAGATAAGGGAACAACATCGTCCGAAAAAACCACTCCTTCTGATGAAATATCGGAACGGGCAGAAAAAGCCAAAAAAATAATACAGCGCAGATCCCGCGATAAAGACTCCAACGAAGACAATTCCGAAAAAGAATCTTCGGATAAAACAAAAGAAGACTCTGACAGTAACGAAGATAGCAAAAATTCCCAAGATGCTGAGTCCAGTAAAGTTGTTTCAGATACTGAAGATGCAGAGGATACTTCTGATAATACTAATAATTCCGAAGAAACGTTGGAAGATTTAGATGAAAACGGCGAAGAAGTTTCGGACTCTCAAGATAACCAAGAAAACGATGAAACCCTTTCAGATACTGGCGAAAACACTTCCAGTAATGAAGAGTTTTTAGGAAGTCCAGACAATGAAATTAAAGACGAAGAGACTTCGGAAAATCCGGATGAGGGCAATAATACCGAAGACTCAGAAAATGAAGAGCTAGATAATTCTGATAATGATTTTAATAATGATGCTAACGATGATATTCCAGAAGAATCTGATCAATCGGGCGATGATGTGTCCGAGGATGATTTCGACTCTGAGGACTTTGATAATAATGATGATTTTGATTCTGAAGACTTTGAAGCGGAGCTAGATTCATCTGCAAAAAACCATAGTTCTGAAAACGCTGAAAATAATGATTCAGAGATTGAGAGCAGTACATCCGAAGATTCGGAAAGTCACGGGGAACCAGGCAATCCCAGCAATGACGGAAACGATGAAGAAGAATTTTTCGCTAATCCTCCAGAAGAAGACTTCGATGAATTATTAGAAGATACTAACGAAGAAGTCTTAACTCTCGCTAAAGAAGCTGAAAGTATCGAAGAAGAAAACACTCCAGCAGATATACTAGAAGGCATTCCGATGAATATTCACGGAGGCTTAAAACTACAACAAATAGAATTGCCTCATAACTCTTCTGCCTACCAACGCCTTAAAAAACAAAACGAGGTTTTGATAAAAAATCTCGTTAACGAAATCAAAGTCGCTTTAGAAACTCGCAAGGCTTATGACTTGCGTAGTTTAAACCGCGGGAGACTTCACTCCGGTTCGTTATGGAAACTCGCGGTTCCTGATCCCGCAGTTTTTTCTCGCCGTATTATTCCAGGAGATATACCTGAACTTGCAGTATATATTTTGGTTGACTTATCAGGTTCAATGAAATCCGCAAATCCCGGCAGCAACATAACTCGCATACACTCAGTTAAAAACGCGACATGCGTGTTATCAGAAGCTATGCGGGAATTAAATATAAAGCACGCCGTTACCGGTTTCCAGGCTAGATATCCCATGGCATATCATTATTCTGCAGTAACCTGGGATGATACAGGATCGGAAAAAATAGCATCATTCTCTGCAGGCGGTAATAACCGAGATGGCTATTCGATTAGAGTAGCCGCTAACGAATTATCGTACCGGCAGGAGCCTAAAAAGATATTATTTATATTATCCGATGGACAACCTGCTGATTATGGCAATTATATAGAAAAATTAGCACACAATGACGTGAAACAAGCAGTATTTGAAACAAAGAATAAAGGAATTAAACTTATTTCTTTATTCTTTGGCGATGAACACTTAGTCCCAACATTTAGATTTATGTACGACACTCCGGTGTTCGTGCCTAATCTGGCTATTCTCCCACGCGCATTGGGAGAAGTTTTCAAAAAAGTTTACTTGGAATAGGAGCTTGAACTTATATGGCGATTCTCAAAAATATATTGGGTTAAGCCAATTCGTCACATGCAATTATACACTTTATATAAGGAGGGATCATATGTACTCTTTCTCTGGTCTGTCCACTACAGATACCAGCAATCGATACGGCTGCTGGCATAAGTTTTACTGTCGTTATGTTTTAAGATTACCCTCCCGACCTGGCTTACCGTTAGTATTCGGCAAAGCCTGCCACGCAGTAATAGAAACTGCTATCAAGGCAGGTAATGCGGAAATCATGCCAGCTTTATGCCAAGCAGTAGTTTCCGCATCTGATTTAGACACAGAAAAAGAAGAGCTCGAAAGATGCGTACAGGCATCTGCGGTTCTTGAAGCTGTCAAAGCCGGCGGTCAAGTCGAAGAATACTTCGAATATCCTCTTGATGACACTCCATTTTCACCAAAGCTAAGAGGATACATCGATTTCTCCCAAAAAGGGAAAGGAGCGGTAATATTAACTGATTGGAAATCTAACCGTGCTACTTATAAGCCGTTAGAAACTTACCAATTAGCTTTATATGCCGCCCACCTTCGGAAGAAACACTCTCTTCCAGTAATCGGGCGGTTAGCGTTCTTACGATTTAATACAGTCGAAGAACACGAATACACTGATACCGACATTAAAGAAGCATTCGATTGGGCGCGTGAAACCGCCTATGAGTGTGATGCAAGGAAACAAAGAGTAGAAATGGGACAAGATCCAAATGAGGTCTTTCCCAAGCAACCAGGAGACACCTGCGAATACTGCGATTATAAATACTTCTGTCTTTCAGAAGTACCCGGTATTCCTGAAGCTATCTCTAATAAAGAAGAAGCCTTAGAAGTCGCCCAGGGAATATTATTTACCCAGGCTAATCTAAAGCTTCATCAGAATAATTTAAAAACCTTTGTCGAGAAAAACGGGCCAATACAAGATGATCAGGTTAGGGCACAAATAGAGAAAAGCGAATACTTAACATTTGACCTTAAGACCCGTCTTGCTGTAGTCGAAAAAATGCAGGTAGACAATCTTAACATCGGCAGCATTTTAAAAATCGGCAGTGATGCGCAGAAAGACCTGCAAAACAAACACGGCTGGTCTGAGAAAGACTTTCTTGACCTGGGTGCAAAAAAGCGCGCCAAAAACACTCTTAAGATAACAAAGGCGGGATAGAGTGCAGTTCAATGTACTTGAAATCGCAGACCGCCTTAAAATCCAACTCGTAAACCGGGCGGGCGATGAATATATATTCATCTGCCCGTTTTGTTCCGGTAAAAAAGAATATCCAAAGTTATATATCAACCAGTCAAAAGGTGTTTTTATATGCCACCATTGCCACCTAGAAGGCAGTATTACAGATTTATGGGCCTTACGCTGTGGAGTTGATACCAAAACCGCCTACAAACAAATGGTTAATTCCGTTTCGGTGGATATACAACCAATCGAACCAATACCTACACCAATAAGAGATACTGAAAGGATACATCTTGTCTATAGCGAATTCTTTAAAATGCTTACTTTAAATCCTGCTCATAAACAAGATTTGGAACGGCGTGGTCTAACACCAGACTACCTCTCTCAATTCAAATCACTTCCGGAAGATGCAAAAACCCGCTGGAACATCTGCAGTATTTTAAACAAAAAATACGGACTAGACGATGTTCCTGGGTTTCAGCAAAAAATATCCCGTAAAAACAAATCTTACTGGGATTGCCACCGTTCAGGAATGCTCATCCCAGTAAGAGATGTTCATCAACAGTTAACCGGATTTCAAGTCAGAACCAACAGAGAACCCAAATACATCTGGTTTTCCTATTCCGGTCAATTGAAATCCTCAGTTCATGTCATCCCAGGCAGAGGAATCCCGTGGATAATCGAGGGAGTTTTAAAATCCTATATCACCCACCACTTCCTGCAGATTCCCTGTTTCGGGATACCAGGAACCGACACCTGGCGATTAATTCCTTTCCACCTTATCCGTGGCGGGAAAGTAGTAGTCGCTTATGATATCGAACAAAATCCCTATACTCTAAAATCCAGGGACAACTTAGTAGCCCATCTTGAAAACATGGGCATAGAACCAATCATTGCTGGCTGGAATAAGAACTTAGGTAAAGGCATAGACGATGCCTGTTTAACGATTTACAAACAAGGTATTATGCCCAGGCCGGAAATGTTTTTACCAGGAATAGCAGCTTGATTAGAAAGGACAGATGTAATGCGCTTAATGGAAGTTGTTTTACAAGACGGGAAAAGAATCGTAATCACTAAAAAATCTTCGGCAGAAAATGTTGCTATCTTGAATAATCTTTTAGATCAGGCATTAATCAGCCGGGTTGTTTACTACTAAGAAAGGAGAATCATATAATAATATTTTTATGTATTACAATGTAACTTTCATTCCAGCATCTCTTAAGAAATTTAACGGAAACAATGTAACGACGTCTAGAGAAGGAGATATCGTACTTTGTTTCGAAGAGCAAGAACACAAAATCGATTTGTTTACAGTGCCGGAATTCCGTGATTATATCACAGAACAAATCAAATAATCATGTTATCTTCCTGCCACTTCTTTAGGAAGTGGCAGGCCGGATCACATGATCCACTTCAAAAGCACACGCTTTGACCAAAATTATTTGCCGATGCACACGCTATCGGAGAAAGGAGGTAATTATGAAATTAGTGATAAAGGTTTTCTGTTCGTATTGTGAATTAGATATGTTCACAATTAACGAGATTGAAGCCGATTATCACGACTTTGGAGAAAAACATGACCATTCTCCAAGTACTGTAGATGTATATGGCTGTGGCGATATGAGATTTGTGCCAAAACCATATACGCAGAAAATACTAAATAAATACAATATCTCAGTATCAGATTACAAAAAAATCTGTGCCGAATTAGAGGATAAACTATCCTTTGGATATTGTGGGCTTTGTGATTAAAACATTTTAAGGAGGATTAACTATGCCATACAAAGATGGTTACGACAACGGTTATGCGGTATTTGACCGCATAAAAGGATTTGTCAAAAAACCGGTACAGGTTAAAGGAGAAATCTCCTTAAAGACCATTGATCCAAAGATTGTTGAAAGATACAACATCCAGGTCGGCGACATTACGCCGTGGACAAAATTTAAAGTAATTGAATGAAAATCTATTTTGCAAAAGCGGGATTAATAGCAATGCTATTATGCAGTATATTCGTTAATCCTGTCTTTGCACCCATCTATACCGCACCACTCGTTTCGCCACCACAACCGCCAAAAACCGAACCGTTCAAAATGATAGCCACTGCTTATTCCCGTTCCGAAGAAGAAGGCACAGCGGATGGCATAACTGCAAGTGGAACTATAGTTCGCCCAGGCGTTGTTGCAGTAGACCCAGATATAATTCCTCTCGGTACAAAAATAATTATCGAGGGAATGGGTACTTATGTTGCTGAAGATACTGGTGGAGCTATCAAAGGAAACCGTTTGGATATTTATTATGAAAGTCGCAAAGAAGCTTTTGAATTTGGAGTCCAATCGGTTAATGTTTTTGTTTTGGAGGGGGACTTTTTGCTAAGAAATGTTAAAGATTGTTTTTTTAAGAAAGGGGATTCAAATGGCTAAAAAATGCGAGAAGTGCGGACAAGAAAGACATATGCTTCCATGGGAAACAGAGTGCTATTCATGTGGAATAAAGCAACAAATCAAAGACGGAGAAATCACAGAAATTAGCTGTGAGGATGAAATTTACTGCCCACATTGCGGTGAGGACTACGAGATAGATGTCGACAATTGCGAGCTTTATGTCGAAGGAGAATATGAATTGGTTTGCTATGAGTGCCGAAAGCCTTTCTCGGTAGAAGTTAGGGTATCGTATTCGTATTCAACCTACAAAAAATAGATGCGCACTCCAAATAAATCCCGCCCTTCAGGGCGGGAAACGTTAAAAGCGAAGGAGGCAACATGCTTGTTTTACCGATAAAAAGAAAGTGGTTTGATCGTGTTATGCCTCCACCTACTGTAATCAGTAGGTGGAGTGGATCACATGATCCATTTCTAGGACACACGTTCTAGTCAAAGTTATTATTTCTGGGCACACGCCTGGCAGAAAAGGAGTGGTTTATATGAAAAAAGAAAGTAGTTTGCTGGACACAATTGCACGTCAACTAACGCAGATTGTTATTGCTGTTAAAAATGGATATTGGCTTGGAGATTCCATAACAACGAAAGAGGTATATGGTTACCAGGCAATAGTGACTGAAGACGAGGTTAAGCTATCATATCCGTTATATTGTCTTGAAAAAGAAAAGGCAATTCACATTGCACGTTTCAAGCCATACGGTGGAATTACTACTCGCGGCTATACACCTTCAAGGTACGAATACAACCAAGACGCAATTGCTTTAACAGAAAAGGGATACGAAATATGGAAATATTTCGTATGGGAAGAGTTTTATTCATGCCACGAAGGGCCTGGTGGTCATTCAGTAATCCAAAGATGGAATATAACTCCTCAGATGGCCGCTGTAGCAATTTTGGGAACAAGGAAATGCAAAGACGATATATACTTTGCAGATATTTTAGAACGCATATCAGCTTTAGATTATTTGTCTCGACTTTGCCTGAATGCTGCATAGTACACTAAGAAAAAATCAACCTAGGCACACAACACGCCTGGCAGAAAGGAGTTCATATGTGGGAAGTTAGAGTTAATGCCATAGATGGTGATCATCATCTGGCTTGGACTGATACTTATTGGAGAAAAACGCGAGGAATACAGAGAAATTTCACCCTATAATTCTCCGTAATGGCTATTCTAAAAATTCTCCGTCCTGTGTTATAACAGCTTTTTTGGACATTGGAAAAGGGAATCCTGACTGGGGAGCTGTTGAAGGCAAGGAATACTATATTTTGAAAATAGTTGACAGGCAAGTTGTCTAGTTGCACATTCCAAACAAATAGTGCAGTATAGGCATTTAGCCTGTGCTGCACTCCATGTTAAAGAAGCGAAGCAGAGGGGAGGTTTGAGAAGTGACTGATGAACAGTTTGAAAGATGGGAAGATGCAGCTATTAGAATGGCAAAACATTGCTATCCTAACGCAACGGAAGCCCGAAGAAAAAGGATACTTGAAGAAGTGAAGGAATATTTTCATTGGCGACATTGCCAGAAGGATTGGCCCCAAATTCGGGACTGGGACGGAAACAAGGACGATTATTATCTTTGTGACCAGGTACAAGAGTTTTTCGATGATCATTACCACTATATACGACTTAAAGATTGTTATGGAGGTAAGTTCTGGTCACAGATAGTCTGTTGTATCCAAGTTGCTTTTGGGATGGCAGTTGAACCCAGCCTTGGTGGAGTAATTGGTTTTACGGCTGGTGATATTCGCAGAATGTGGAATGGAAATATACCGGACTGGATAAAGGCCGATTGGAAAGACGAGAATGAAAACGATATTAATTTTGATGCAATGCCAGACGAAACGGGGCTGTGGCTGTAATTGGCAAGAGCATAGCGCGGCTCGCGGGGAGAATGCAGGAATGGCCTGGGCGAATTGGACCGACCAACAAAAGGAAGCCATGTTATTGGCCATGGAGGCTTTAAAAAAACAAATACCGCAAGATGTAAGTATTACCGATGGGCAATTATGCCCCAATTGCGGACATCCCGCTACCCAAAGATACTGTTCTGTTTGCGGCCAAAAGCTATCATGGAAAAAAACAAGCATTGAATATCATGGGCCGAGACATCAGGTCGTTCAATTTGCCAAAGCTATGGAAGTTGAACTTCTGGAAAATGACTACAAAGGCGGTTGGAAGGACTGTAACTCTAGTTTTTTACTAGAAAAGTTAGATGAAGAAGTAGCCGAGTTAAAAGAAGTTGTAAAACTCTGCCGGTTTACAGAAGGGAATAGCGGGGAAAAGAAGCCAAATCTTGAACTGCGCCGGAATGTGTCTTCTGAGGCCGCCGATGTTGGCAATATTGCCATGATGTTAGCCGATATATGTGATGCGCTTTAGTGCGCGTTCCAGGGCAGTTCCCGCCTGGCGGGAAGAGAAGGAGGAATAAAGAATATGACCGAAATGGAATTACAACAGCAGAATATTAAACATCTACTTGAGTTGGTACAGCAGTACCCGAACTTGCGGATAGTCCCGATGGTTGAAACTGAATGTGTTGCGGGCGATTGCTGCGCCTGGTGGATAGCATCTTGGGGGGAAGCGGCAATTGAAGAAATTTACCTCAAAGATGAGCGAGTTTATATCAAAGACCAAGATCACGACAGTTTAGTGGACGAGGAATACGATAAGTTTTTTGGCACAGACACAGATGACGAAACGGCCATGAAGCTGGCCCAGGAAAAAGTTAATGCTTATGACTGGGAAAAGGTTATTGCGGTAAAAATCGAACCGTAATTAGTGCGCATCACAAAGAAATCCCGTCCCTTCTTGGGGCGGGGAATGTTAAAGCTGCGAAGCAAGGAGGAGAGAAATGGATGATTGGAAGATTATGGGAATTATACGAAAGTGCTATTTCAGAGGAGTACCACCTTGAACAACAGTTAGAGAAAAATGAAGAATTTTATTTTACGGCAATAGAGCGTAGCACAAAGAACGGGGTAGCGAACGGGATTTTAAGAAGCATTGAAATTCTTGAAAGCAACAAACAAAAGACCTGGAAAAGGGCCTTTGAGGTTTTTTGTAAAGTCAGGGGAAAAGACATAGACGCTAAGTTTGGATTTTGGACTCCACTAACGGAAACATCGCCACTCAAAGATGATACTTATTTGGTGACACTTGACGGGGAATTATGCGGAGATGACGAACCATTTGTATCTATGTCTGGTTACAAAAATGGCGAGTGGGATGATGAAGGATATATTATTGCCTGGATGCCCTTGCCAAAACCGCTAAAGGAGAGTGACGCAAGTGGAAAAGATTTGTAAAAATTGCTACTGGTATAAGCCAAATAGTGAATATTCAGCCCACATAAACTGCTTGAATGATTTTAGAAAAACCAATGAAACAAGCACTTGCAAGGATTTCATTTTAGAAGAAGATTATGAACCGACAGGAATATGGGTTGGTGTGGCGGAGTTAGTGGAAGCGGTAGCAAAAGAAGTTGAAAGAAGAGACATAAGGGACTAACTCACATTCCAGAGGAAATCCCGCCTGGCGGGGAGAAGAGGCTCTAGGCTCTATGAAAGCTAAGGGTAATCCCAAAATAATATTACAGAAGGTTGGCGAAGTACAGGATCTTGTAGGCCAAGCCAAGGGCTATTTCCAAGATGATCAAATCAGTTTTATTACCATCACCAAAAATTAGGAAGCTTCACGCCTTATAACAAAGATTACCAGCCAACCCAGAAAGGGGTTGATAAAAATTAACGAGTATGAAAAAGCGCTAGTAATACTTAGGGAGGAAGGCACGCCCAAAGCAAAACACAACGCTCTGGTAAGATTGTCCGTTACTACTGAGGACATGAGCTTTAAGGATGTGCTTGACCGGGCAATAGAAGGTTATAGCTATTACATTAAGCCCGGTTATTCGCGCCAAACCAATAGCGATGTAATTCCCCGCAATAATAGGGAATGGCGTGAATATATGGTGCCTCTTAAAAAAGAAGTCAACCACCCATCACTAAAGTGACGGGCTTGTAGCCCTAGTTGACTAGCCTAAGTGAAAACTACGTTATCTATCATGTAGAAACCTTAGAATAATGCCCTAGTTCTAAGCACTTTCGTGGCGCTGTAAACAGTTCTGGAGGGTAGGAACAGTCAACCACAATACGAAGGGTAGATAACATTGGCGAAGGGCAACAACTCCGAAGGGAGGACAAAACCTTGAAAGTATTTGTCAAAAACTTAAGAAACGAACCCTTAATGCCTTGCAAACCCAGTAAAGCAAGGAAACTACTCAAAGTAGGAAGGGCAAAAATCATAGATTATAAGCCCTTTACAATTCAATTACTATACCCAACAGGCGAGGCCACACAACCTATAGACATAGGGATTGACTTAGGTGCAAAACACATAGGTATTGCAATACAAAGCCAAAACAAAGTCTTAGCCAAAGGCGAAATCGAATTAAGAGATGATGTAAAAACCAACTTAGACGCTAGAAGAACCTATCGCAGAAGCAGAAGATACCGTAAAACCCGTTATAGAAAACCCAGATTTGATAACAGAACCAAACCCAAAGGTTGGCTACCGCCGTCGATCCACAGCAGGGTCAACAACACATTTAACTGGATTGATAAATGTTGTAGCTTAGTGCCCAATCCTAACTTAACCATAGAAGTAGGTAAATTCGATGTTCAAAAAATGATGAATCCAGAAATACAAGGCAAAGAATACCAGCAAGGCGATACTTACGGATATTACGATATTAGGTATTACGTATTCGCCCGAGATAACTACACCTGCCAAGTATGTAAAAAGAAAAGCATCTTACACACACATCACATAATTTACCGTTCCAAAGGCGGTAGCGACAAAGCCAGCAACTTAATTACCGTTTGCACCGATTGCCATACTCACGAAAACCATCAAGAAGGCCAAATCTTCTGGGAATGGATGCTAGAGGGCAAGAAACTACCTAGTTATAAAGAAACACCTTTCATGAACATCATCCGAAGAAAAGTCTTTGCTAAATACCCTGATGCCAATATAGTTTACGGTAGTTATACCACCCCAAGAAGAAAAGAATTAGGTATAGAGAAAACCCATTATAACGATGCTTTAGTTATAGCGGGCATAGAACCAAAGTTTATTGATAACAACGAAACATTCAAAATAAAACAATTTCGCAAAAAGAAGCGCAGCTTACATGAAGCGATTCCACGCAAAGGCAGGAAAACTCCGAACACAGCCCAAAAACGAAACAGCAAAAACACCAAATATAGTAACGGCTTTTATCTAAACGACAAAGTTAAAATATTCGGTAGAACAGGCTTTATATCGGGTTTTTGTAACGGTGGAGCATACATCAAAGACATAGAAGGTAACTATATAACTCTGCCAAACAAAAGCTACAAGCAGGTAAGTTTTAAATACTTAGAGTTTCTAAGCCACAACAACACCTGGCAATTCATCTCACGACTGAAGTCACGAGAGTTCTTGCCAGCAATTTAAAACATTTTAAGGAGGATTAACTATGCCATACAAAGATGGTTACGACAACGGTTATGCGGTATTTGACCGCATAAAAGGATTTGTCAAAAAACCGGTACAGGTTAAAGGAGAAATCTCCTTAAAGACCATTGATCCAAAGATTGTTGAAAGATACAACATCCAGGTCGGCGACATTACGCCGTGGACAAAATTTAAAGTAATTGAATGAAAATCTATTTTGCAAAAGCGGGATTAATAGCAATGCTATTATGCAGTATATTCGTTAATCCTGTCTTTGCACCCATCTATACCGCACCACTCGTTTCGCCACCACAACCGCCAAAAACCGAACCGTTCAAAATGATAGCCACTGCTTATTCCCGTTCCGAAGAAGAAGGCACAGCGGATGGCATAACTGCAAGTGGAACTATAGTTCGCCCAGGCGTTGTTGCAGTAGACCCAGAAGTAATTCCTCTTGGTACAGAAATATTTATCGAAGGACTGGGAGTCTTTACTGCGGAAGATACTGGTGGTGATATCAAAGGAAACCGATTGGATATCTATTTCGAAAGTCGTGAAGAAGCTTTCGAGTTTGGAATCCAGTCGGTTAATGTTTTTATTAAAGAGAGGAAGTGAAGCAAATTAAAGTCAAAGCAAGTAAACGCGATTTAGATAAAAAAATAAGCCAATATATTTTTGACAACAAAAACTTTGTTTGCCGTAATGCCGAAGACGACTATCACGTTGTAAACGAACAAAATGGGCTAGTAGCATATATTCAGGTTCCCCATTATTCCACCAATCTTTCTACAGCATGGGATATAGCCTTTCGGTGGTGGGTAGGCATTAAAGAAGAAACGCTAGAGCAATGCACAGGTTAAGCTCAGCGCGGTTCATGTTAATACTGCGACATAGAGGGGAGACGAGATAATGGCTAATAAAATTAGATACCAGTGTAGCAACTGCGGGCAACATGGTGTGACAATCCCCTTTCCAGGCATTCCTGAATCAATGTTTTTTGAGGGGTTTCGTGCTCACGGAGATGTGCTGTACTGTCCTGATTGCGTTAAGACTTGGAAAGAACGCAATGGCATGGAATATGACGAGCAGTACAAAGAACCGCCTCACCTGTTCGCTATGTGGTGGAATAGGCAGGTGCAGACGCAGGCAACCGACAAGGGCAAAATCAAAACATATAGGCGCAACTGCGCAGGCGATTTTACGGAGGTGAATAATGATTAAATTGAAACCATGCCCTTTTTGTGGGTGCGAGAACATATATATTGACGGATATAAACACGGCGCGGGGTTGCGGTGGCGCGTTATGTGTCTTGACTGTATGGGTATGGTAGACCCCGGAACTATTCAGCAAAAATACAGGGCAAATTTGGGCTATATAGAATTTTATTGCGGCAATGAGGATAGTGACGAATATGGGGTGCCTACATTCTATGACGATACTTGCGAGGAATGGGAGGAGAAAGAATGAATGATGGAGTTATTTTAAAACTAAAAGAAAACGGAGAGTGGGGTATAAAAAAAGAACCTTTTGCAATTATAGAATGTCCTGCCGAAGAAGATTATAACGCATTAGCTGAAGCACTAGAAAAACAAATACCCCAGAAACCTATAAAAAATCGTGAACAAGAAATAAGATACACATCGGCTTATTCTTGCCCCGCTTGTGACGGTGGATTTACCGGGACTGGGATAGCAAATTATTGCTACCATTGCGGCCAAAAACTAGATTGGGGCTGGGTATGGGATGAAGGGGAGAATGAAAATGACAAAGATATGTAAAAACTGCTACTGGTATAAGCCAAATAGTAGTTATTCAGCTCAAATAAACTGCTTAAATGATTTTAGAAAAACTAATGAATCAGGCACCTGTGAGGATTTTATTTTAGAAAAGGATTATGAACCAACAGGGATATGGGCAGAAATGGCAGTCCTCGTAGAAGCAGTAGCACAGGAAGTTAAGGAAAGAGAATCAGAAGTTTAGTACACATTCCAAGGAGATTGCGCAGCAAGAAAGTGAGGAGTGTAGGGATGCTTGTACCAAATGTTACCGATAGAAATGGGCAGGAACTGCGTGTTGGGGATGGCATTTATTATTGCGCCTTTGCCTCACAGATTTACCGTGGTATTATCCGTTTTGGTGAATATGAGCAGGATGGAAGCGGTGGAGAATACAAGCCAAGTCGATGCATCGGATTCTATATTGAACGGATTGCATGGATTCAGCAAAATTGGCAGGAACCAGAAGATGAAGAATACTACCTGCCCGAGTACGAAAAAACCATATCTTTGTATGATGCAGAGTGGTTAGAGCGAACAGAACCGGAAAGATATTTTTTGATAAGAGGAACCCGAAGCTAAATTTTATGAGATAAATAAGGAAGAATTCGAGTCCTTTGGGGATGGGGACAAATACCCAAGAGACAAAGATTGGCTCACAGAGTCAAAGTACTATAGCGAAATAGCGTAGCGTACATTCCAAAGATTATGCGAAAGGAGTAAAGCGCAAAAACTAATCGTATTATCTTCCTGCCACCTTGTAATGAGGTGGCAGGCTGGATCATACGATCCTTTTCTTGGCGACACCGCCAGCATAAAAATTACTTTCCGGTTACACTTACTGGCACAACCCCGCTACGCGCGGGCATTTTTAATTAAAGGAGGGTTTTATGTGAAAGAAGGCGACAAGGTTTTAATTCCCCGAACCAGTGGCGATTTTACTCCCGGGACTATAATTTTTGTCCATGGAGAAAAAGCCCTGGTTGAATTTCCAATCGGCTTAACCTTTAAAGGTAAGCCCGCCCCAGCAGAATGCCAAAATAAAATGGGAACGAAAGTTGTAAATATTAATAAACTTCGTTCGCTGGAGGTGTAATTAGATGGAAGAACTCATCTCTATAATAACCTCTACCGAAATGCCGGATCACGATTATCCGGTATTTCGGCTTCTTGAGACAGAAGAAATGATCCTGGCAGAATTCTCCTGGCACGATATCAACATAGGTGCAGCAGGGATTAACGAAGAGGATGTTGTTTTTGAGGCAGCATTATTATTTACGATTGCTGTCGAAGATTGGCTGGACAAGGCATTCCGACCCACAGGCTAAAATTCGTGAGACTTTACAAACCAGTCCTGAATTTGAGCCCGTTGCACGTGGAGTGTGGGCATTACAAAAGGTGGCATAAGAAAGGAGAAATAACTATGAGACAGCAAGAAAGCACTAAGCTATTTAGACTTATTAAAGAGAATCCAACGCTAAGGGTTCTCCCATTGGTAGATACCGAATGTGTTCCTTCAGATGATTACAATTCTTGGGTAGCACAATGGGGTACAGCCCGTATAGAAGAGATATGGGAAGACAATAGCTACGAAAGGATTTTTCAAAAAAGCTATGATTTTGATGACCTTGTTCTTAAAGTAATGGATGAGCATGATCTTAACGAAGAAGAAGCTGAGAAGATAGTTAATAATTTCACTTGGGAAAAAGTCATTGTGGTAAAAATACATCCATAAGGAGGACATACATGTTTATTAACACTGGTGAAAAACTAATTCGCAAAGGTGGTTGTAAGGCCAAGAAAACATCTTTACAGGATTTTAAAGAAAAAATCCTGGCAGTAATAGATAAAAGTCGTTGTACTGAGAACGGCTATTTTAGTATGAGCCAATTTTTAAGTGTGCTACCACAAGTCAAAAAAGATATCTCCAAAATCCAGTTTGATTTTAAATATAGTTTTATCGAACCGGAAGACTGGATGGGACACATCAATTTAGTAGGTTTCCACGAACTCCATATCCCATTCTTAGGTTGTATGGCTGGTGGAGATTGGGAAGAACCAGTGTTTTTTATTATTTACCACGATGGTAAGAAGTTTCGTGGCTATGTTCCTGTTTGTGGAAACGTTTTTAACCGCGATACCAAAGAAGCTATCGGTAATGATGAGGAAGCTGATTATGAGTTTCTAGCCAAAGAAGAAGTCGAACACATTCCTGAAGAAACAGAACTCGATTACCATTGGCCTTCAATTAAGAAAGATATCCTTTTCCGAATCGAGGTTCAAGAATAATGCCGGGGAAAATAGAAGTTATTACCGGTCCAATGTTTAGTGGCAAAACCACTGAACTATTGCGTAGGTTGGAACGATATATTTTGGCTGGAAAAACTTATGCGGCTGTGAAGTCCGCTATAGATACTCGCAAGCAAGAAGCTTGTATCAAGACCGTCAGAGGCACGTTGGAGCTTACGCTAAGGCCAATTCGCGATTTATATTGCGATAGTGCCTGCGAAGTTATTGTAATTGACGAAGCCCAGTTTTTCGGCAAAGAAATAATAGAATTCTGCCAAATTCAAAAAGACAAAGGTGTAGTTCTATTAATATCTGGGCTAGACATGGACTATCAACGCAAACCCTTTGGTTGTATGGGGCAATTGATGTCAATCGCAGATAGCGTAACCAAATTAACTGCTATTTGTGGTTGTGGCAAAGAGGCCATATATACTAAAAAGATCGCTGGCAATTCAAAGCAAATAGAAATTGGCGACAAGGATAAGTATATCCCTTGTTGTGCCGATTGCTACAAGGAGGGCTTTCGTGAAAGAGAAAATTAAAGAAATTGCTGAATATATAATCCTTTACTGGTGTCCCAGGACTGGCATCGCCTGGGTAGAAAACGGTAAAACAGGTAACAGGCATTCAGCCCATCCCAATATTGATGCTACTGGCAGTGTTAAAGGTATGAAAAGCCATGGTTTTTGGAAACAGCATGACAGGACAGTAAAAACCAATGGAACTATCTACAACATAGACAAGCTTGTGGTAACCGATGCTTTGGACGAAATCGCCTGTCAGTATTGTAGATGTGGCGGGCAACATTAAAAAACACATTTACCAAAAGCGACTCTTTGTAGTCGCTTTTGGTTTTCAAAAAAGGAGGGTTTGATTTGGAAAAAGTTATTAAACGTGATGGAAGAATCGTAGACTATGATCCTTTCAAGATTACTAACGCTATCTGGGCTGCCGTAAAAGCCGTAGGCGGAACTGATTATAATCGGGCAGTAGAACTAACTCAAATTATCCAAGACCGCCTTAACGTGAAATACGAAGACATAGCCACAGTTGAACAAATTCAAGATGAAGTTGAAAAAACTTTAGTTAAAGCAGGCCATTACAAAACCGCCAAGGCTTATATTTTATATCGCAAACAACATCAAGATATAAGAAACGCCCAGGCGTTAGTCTCTATGAATAATGATGTTATAGAAAAATACATTTCCAAAAACGACTGGCGGGTTAACGAAAACGCCAATATGACATTCTCTCTCCAGGGAATGAATTTTCATATCTCTGGACGGTTAGTAGAAGATTACTGGTTGCATCGGCTTTATCCCGATCCGGTACGCCAATGTCATGAGTCTGGAGACTTCCATATTCACGACACTTCTGTATTAGGCCCTTACTGCGTAGGTTGGGACTTACAAGACTTGCTTGTTACTGGATTTAGAGGCGTAAAAGGAAAAGTCGCCTCAAAGCCACCCAAGCACTTTAGGGCTGCATTGGGACAGGTAGTAAACTTTATGTTTACCCTCCAGGGCGAGTGCGCAGGAGCACAAGCTTTTGCTAGTTTTGACACCCTGCTGGCACCGTTTATCTATTACGACAACCTGAATTATGCCCAGGTTAAACAATGCCTGCAGGAATTTATTTTTAACATGAACGTTCCCACCAGAGTAGGTTTTCAGTGTTTATCTGAAGACACAGAAATCCTCTCTCGTAACGGTTGGGTTAACTACGATAAGTTAAAAACTGGAGATGAAATCGCAACCTACAATATTAATTCTCAATCAATTGAATATATGCCAGTTAAAAAAGTATTTGCGAGAAAATATGAGGGGAAAATGTATCGTTTAAGAAATAGGATTACCGATCAATTAATTTCCCCAAACCATCGTATTGTACGGCGCAAGTATCACGCAAACCCTTTGCTTAGAAAAGTTGTGTTAGAACCTATTGAACAGGCACTATCTGCTAAATCACGCATATCAATTCCTGTGGCGAATAATGGCAATATCAATGGCATACACGACCTCGACCTTAATATGGTTAAATTAGCTGCCTGGATTATTTCGGACGGGACTATTGATAAAAGTGGTAGAAGCATAGGACGTATAAGCATCTATCAGTCAAAAATAAAACATCCCGAAAAATACGACGAAATAATAACCCTTTGTGATGACCTCGGTCTAAGTTATACCGAGCGAGAACAGAATGGGTTAGGTGGTCCCGTTGCAGTAATCCGCTTTTTATCTGAAGGCAACAAAGAGATATTGGCCTTTTTTGAAAGCGATAAAGAAAAAGGAATAAAACACATTCCTCCTAAAATACTACAGGCCGACGCAAATATCTCAAGGGCATTTATTGCAACTTATCTAAAGGGAGATGGCACAGGTAATAAAACACAAACAGTATGTGAAAACCTTAAAAACGAACTGATGCAAGTTATTATAAATGCAGGGATGGGGGCTACCGATACCATCCGTGATTACCGTAACAATCCGGTAAATAAGCAGTTACTACATGCAATTCGCATCGTAAAAACAAAAGACATGTATATACAGCAAGTAGACGAAATTAACTATAGCGGGATTATTTGGTGTCCTAGTACAGATAACGAAACCGTTGTTGCACGAAGAAACGGGAAAACATTTATTACCGGCAATTCACCCTTCAGTAACTTGAGCTTTGATTTAGAGGTATCACCGCTTTACAAAGATCAACCAGTTATTATCGGCGGCGAATTTAAAGACAAAACTTACGGTGAATTCCAAAATGAAATGAATATGCTAAACAAAGCTTTCGCTGAAATTATGCTTGAAGGCGATGCCGAAGGAAGAGTTTTCACTTTTCCCATTCCAACTTATAACATAACCAAAGACTTTGATTGGGATAACCCGCAGCATGAAATTATTTGGCAGATGACGGCAAAGTATGGCATACCCTATTTTGTTAACTTCGTGAATACCGACATGAATCCTGAAGATGCTAGATCGATGTGCTGTCGGCTTATGCTTGATACACGCGAACTCCAAAAACGCGGCGGCGGCTTGTTTGGTTCTAACCCGCTAACTGGTAGCATTGGCGTAGTAACTATTAATATGCCACGCCTGGGATATCTAGCCACTAATAAAGAAGACTTCTTTACTCGCTTGGCACTCCTAATGGACATCGCTAGCCAATCATTAGAGATAAAACGCAAGGCTTTAGAGAACTTTACTGAACAAGGTTTATATCCTTACAGTAAGTTTTACCTCCGTTCGATAAAACAATCTTCTGAACAGTATTGGGTTAATCATTTCTCTACAATAGGTTTAGTAGGTATGAATGAAGCCTGCCTGAACTTATTAAGCAAAATCATTGCTGACCCAGAAGGTCAGCAATTCGCTATTGAAGTATTAAATTTCATGCGCGAAAGAATTCGTTGCTACCAGAAAAAAACCGGGAATTTATATAATCTTGAAGCAACTCCGGCAGAAGGATGTTCATATTCCCTTTTACTTAAAGACCGTGAACGTTTTAAGGATTATCCTAATTATCCTTACTACAATAACTCTACTCAACTCCCAGTTAATTATACTGATGACTTGTTCTTAGCCTTAAGCCACCAGGAACTTTTGCAAGAGCTTTATACTGGCGGGACGGTGTTTCATACCTTCCTGGGAGAATCGCCTGAACCTGCAGCGGCAAAAGCCCTGTTGCAGAAGATGGTTCGCTTTAGGATACCGTATTATAGTTTCACGCCCATATTTTCGGTATGTGAAGAACACGGTTATTTAAAAGGTGAACAATATTTCTGCCCGTTATGTAATGCAGAAACCGAAGTTTTTTCGCGGGTTGTGGGTTATCTAAGACCCACAAGTCAATACAACAGGGGTAAACGGGAAGAAGCTTTAGAACGAAAGAAGTATGTAGTCTGATAGGGGAAGGGTTTATCCCTTTCCTAAAAAGGAGTGGTGCAAATGCAAGAAGCCATTAAGTATCTTGCTGATAATTTATCAGAGTTAAAAAGCTATCTCAACAAATCCGAAAGAAAAGAATTGCTAAGAATTACCCAAGGAAATCTTTTTGAGCAAACTCCAGGCAATATCCAGGGTAGCCAGGTTAGACGATTTCATTGCCTTGCAACAATTAATTCGAAGCGTATCAATATTGATATTAGTATTATTGATGCCAAAAAACCCACAGCCTGGGTGACTATGGTTGATTTTCTCAACCCAGGAGATAAGGGTTTTGTAAACCTTACTATTTGATCGTGTTATGCCTCCACCTACTGTAATCAGTAGGTGGAGTGGATCACATGATCCATTTCTAGAGCATACGCTTTAGTCAAAGTTATTATATCTGGGCACACGCCCAGGCGAAAGGAGAGAGTTTATGATTACACAAGAAATGTATGAGGGAAAGTGGGGAGCTAAAGATTTATCTTTTCACCAATTCTGGAATGATGATCAATATTGTGAGGCAAAGAACTATTCAAGAAGAAGAATGATTTATCACACTCCAGAATATTGGTCGCGTACAGACGAACAAGGCGAAAGGGGAGACGACAATAGCCACAAGGCAGAAATCCAACTGACGGTTAATGTCGAAGAAGGGGTAGTGTTTTTGGGGGATATTCCTCAAAAAAATAAGGCAAAACTAATTTTTGCGAATAAAGAAGAAGAAGCGCTATTCGTCCAAAATGCCCAGAAGCTGTACGATGAAGAATATGATATGGGAAAGGGTACCTGTTTCATATTTGGTTGGGGTGGATGTATGGCTAACCTCAGAGAATATGACAATCCGAACATTCAATACTTACCCATCGTATTTCCTGATACGGAAAAATTCCGTATCGCAAAGTATCGCGAAAAAGTAGAATGGTCCTTGATTGAGAAAGGGGCTATCTATATAGTACCAAAAGAAGGGGAAAAGTATCTTGCTGTTATTCAAAGAAAGAATAAGCCAAGAGACTTGTTTCCATTTAGAAAGTTTTTGGGAGCTCCCGTAGCAAAAGAAACTCCCATCGTAAAAGAAACCCCCGTAGCAAAAGAAATCTGTTTTTATTGCGGGGCGATCCTCGGAAAGTCGGTTACGGAAACTGACTTTTATGTTACTTGTAACGAGTGTTATCAACGCTCCAAAGAAGAGGCTATAAATAGGTTAATGGCCTCTAAGCCTTGTGCTTTTAGAGCATGTTACAAATTACTCAAAATGATTTTCGGTGAAAATCGCATTAATTCCTTTGTCTTAGCCCGCTATCAGGAACAACCACTGCTTCCAGAAATCCCCGCGACCTTAGTTGCACGACAACATCAATTACAGAATATTTAGAGGAAATTGACCGGGAATTAGCCAGTTGCCCCCGTAAAATCGTCGTATGTATGGGTTATCCTCTCATGGGCTTAACGGGCGTATTTCACCTGCAGAAATCGTGCATTTAGCCGATTTTCTAACTAATCGGCCTTTAAAGATATTTGAGGAATGGGATAAAAATTAGAACCGCCAAAGATTAATTTGCGCAATGGTGCGGAAAGTGAGGATTAATATGAATTTAAACATTCAGGAGATAGTAGACAATAAGATTAAGGCACTAAATGATAATGGAACCATAAAGGTTGCCATCGAAAAAACCATAGAGGAAACCATGTTAAAGGCTATTACTGACGCCTTGGGAGATTACTCTTTGAGACGCAGTATTGAAAAACAGGTATCCGAACAGGTGTCCAGTATAGTAGCTGATATTGGATTTACCGCTTATAATTCCTTTATTGCCGAAAAAGTCAAGCGAATAACTGAAGAGGTTTGCAGGGCTGATGTCGCAGCAAAAATCCAAAAAACTTTCGATGAAATGCTGATTGTAAAGCGAGACAGCATTAAGCTATCCGAAATATTCAAGCAGTACCGGGAATGGATATGTAAAGAGGTTGATGATTCCGAAAAATACAATCTTGAATACTTCTATGTCAAGTTTGAATTAAACGAGAAATACGATTGGTATGACGTTGAACTTGCACAGGAAGAGCCAAAAGATAGATATTCTCGGCATTCTTCAGATGTTATATCTTTCGTGCTGCACAAAAAACATAAAGAGCCGGGAATAGGTTATATCAGTAGTACTTATCTTGATGGTTGTAATATTAAAGATAAGTTCAGATTCCGTTACCTTTCGGACATAGAAACATTGTTGATAAATCTTACCTACAACGAAACGCCCATCATTATTGACATTGAAAGTGAAGACGATATTGACTCCAGTTATGATGTTGATATTTAGCAATAGTAATCCCGTACCTGGCAAATACCTGGGGCGGAAATGTTAGATGTATATCATGGGGAGATGAAATAATATGCTAAGTCAATTTAGATATCACCCTTATGGTTGGTGCTTTCGAATACTGCGACCATTAGGAGTTTAGTGGTGTGAAAAATGCAAGAAACTGCACCCACCTTGGAAGAAAATATGGTGCCAAGGCAACAATGACCAGGTTTGTTAGTACGTATCCTAAAGATTAAGTACTCCTTTCTTTTCCGGCAGGAGCCGGGCAAAATAACGCCCGGCTTTGCCGGGCTGGGAGGGATTATTAATGGAAAAACATATCAACGAAATTGTCTCGGGCGATTGTCTAGCCCGAGATGTTGTTTCTAAAAAAGGATTATTCTTACTGAGAAAAGGCACCGAAATCACCCGTAAGCTAAAATCTTTGTTGATTAAACACTCGGTTTCTCGCGTGTGGATACTGTAGAAAGGGTGGTTTTGATGGAACAAGGGAATTTGTTTGAAAATTACTCTCGATACTATGTTACGACTTATCTAATGAGAGACCCGTTGATAAAAGAATCAGGTCAGCAATATTGGATCAAGTCACCAGAAGATATCTGCAAAATGGTTACCGACCACAAAGATTTAGAGAATTGCGATAGAGAACACTTTATCGTTGCTTATCTAAATCGCAAGGGTGCATTAAATGCCGTTTGCACCATCAGCATTGGCGGGTTACACAGTTCTATTGTTCATCCACGAGAAGTGTTCAAGCCAGCTATTCTTACCAGCTCAGCATCGGTTATTCTGATCCATAATCATCCCAGTGGCGATCCTACTCCTAGCCGGGAGGATGTAGAGACAACTAGAAGACTGATTGATGCAGGCAAAATACTAGGCATTGAAGTTTTAGATCACGTAATTATCGGCGTTGGTAATCATGTGAGTTTAAAAGCAAAAGGGCTTATCTAAAGGAGGGTACAAAAAATGGACAATATTATTAAAAATACCACAATAACCTTACAAGCGCTTGACAAAAACGGCCAGTTGCACTGTAAAAATGGTCCTGCTCATGTTCGACACTATACTAATGGAAATCTTGCGGAAGAGATTTGGGTTAATCATGGAATTATCCATCGCATTAATGGCCCTGCACGTATTGGTTATTATAGCGATGGAAAGCCCGCATATGAATATTATATGCAGAACGGAAAATACCACAGAAAAGACGGGCCATCTTGTAAGAAATATTATTCGGATGGTCAGTTAAATAAAGAATACTGGCACATTAACGGTGAATGCCACCGTGACAATGAACCTGCAATCATATGGTATTATCCATGCGGCTCAGTGCGGCGCTATGTGTGGATGCTTAATGGAAATGCTCACAGGGAAGGATATCCCGCCGAAATATGGTTTTATGAAAAAGGCCATCTCAAAATATTGAGGTGGTGTAGGCACGGCAAGCTTTATCGAGAAAACAACTTGCCAGCATATGTATCCTATCACGCAAACGGCAAAATATCCGAAAAAACATATATAAATAAAAGCCTTATGTGTCGCCATACATTGTTTGATGAAAACGAAGAAGTCTATCATGATCTTGTCATAATAAATAGAAATTTAAGTTTAATACACAAATATAAAAATAGCATTTTACTTGAAAAGTATTATATGCAAAACTATGGCAACGGTTCCGTCCTTGGCCCCATTAAACAGACTTTTTATCCTAATGGGCAAATCCGCAACGAATGGCATTACAACAAGAAGGGGCAACTACACAATACATCTGGCCCAGCAAAAATCTCTTATCGGAAAGACGGTCTTGTTGGAAAGGCCGAATATTACATTAATGGACGGCAATTTATAAAAATCACTTAAGCTTATTACGCAAGTTTGATAATTATGCCCCTAGCATGATACTATTATCCCAGAAAGCAATGAAGTTGAAGGAAAATTATTTACGACTCTTTTGGGAGATTTTAAAAAGAGGAGGAGATGTCAGAATGACAAGTAAATTCTATACCGGGATGCCCGGCAATCATATGCCAGAAGAGGTGCAAGTGCCTGGTTGGCAACTAGAGCCGGTAATCGTTGTCGAAATGTCATGTGGGTTGCCAGAGGCCTTGGTGAGGGTATTGGAAGAGCGGGATGGAAAGTTTTTCTACACTACCTGCCAGGCTGGGAGCCAAATGTCCCAAAATGTACCGGGACACATAAATGACTGGGCGAAAAAAATTAATATAATTCTTAAGGCTAATGCCCATTTGTTTATGGACGAAGAATATCTCTCCACTGCCGGAGATAGAGAAACGGTACGGCGAGTAAAATTGGGATATCGAATAGAAGATATTTAGGGCAAAGGGGTAAAAAAATGAAAATAATAAGGTATTCCTGGGAGTATATATCTCACCTAATAGCTTAATCGCTTCTGACACTCACCAGATAATCGAAATATTTTGCGATTTCATTCCCGAAGAATTAATAAACAAGTGTGTGGTTAGATTAGAAAAAAACCAGGCTGGTATTCACACTAAGGGAAAATTTCCTTCTTGGCAGCAGATTTTTGCCATAAGAGATGAATATCAAAAGGCGACATTAAGGGAGATACAATTCTATCCGCCAGTAATAACGGACAATGAAGTCCGTTATTATAAAAAATTTAACATTGTTCCAGAAACAATGGCGTATATGGGATTCACAACCCTATTTCAGAAAGAATATCTCAATGCAATGAAAGATGTATTAGAAGGGAATATTATTGTTCACTATGTTCCCGGCAATACACTTTCACCGGTTATGTTTATTGGTGATAATGCCAGAATGGTAATTACTCCACTGATAAGACGCGCAAATTAACCACAAAAAGAATACAAAGTACGCCTGTTATATAACAGGCGTACTTTGTATTGAAAGGAGAAATTGGATGGGTACACGAGAATTGAGGCAGTTAGTTAGAAACTGTCAAAGCAAAAAAGAATTGTACGAATTGCTTTTGAAAATATCTGAAAACTATAGATTCTATATGAAAACGCATGGCAGTGTTTTCCCACTTGATGCTATAAACATAGGGGAAAATATTCGCTGTTTATTTCCCATTATGTGGGTGCGACATTATAAGAAAATTAAGAAGTTTTCATATATGATTCAAATCAAGCCACGGAAAGGATATAACGATAGCACCGACATTACCTACATCGAAATGCAATAAGAGGGGTATCATAAAATGCCCAAAAAAGTAAAATTTCACAAACAACGAATAATATTTGTGGTAAAGGATGAAGGAATATTTATCAATAAGTATACAGAAAAATCCCATGAAGATTGGTTTAAGAAAATGGGATGGATGGATAACAACAACGAAATTATGTTAAACAATATTAGGGGCTACTATGATGGTGTAGCTATATATTGTTACTGTGGTTATGATTTTAGGGAACCTGAATCTTTATTAATTGTTAATAATCTCAAAAATATTGCTAACAAATTAGGAATAAGCAACTTGGACACAAAGGTTTATTCAGGCGTTATCCCTCAGCAAATAGGAGATAAGTGGAAACCCAAAAAAGCTTTAGGTACATTAGGCGAATTAATGCAATAGGCAAGTGCCTCATGTTCTTCCTATTACCTCTCTATAGGGCGACAGGTTGGATCATCGGGCACACAACCAACAAAAAAACCGCTATTATATAGTGGTTCTATTTTTTTGCGAAAGGAGGTAATTGTTTGATACATCTTCACAATCACACGGAATACAGCCTCTTAGATGGTGCTTCTCGCATTAAAGATTTGGTTCAAAAAGCCAAGTTTTTTAGTATGCCAGCATTGGCCATAACTGATCATGGAAACTTATACGGAATAATGGATTTTTATAAAACTTGCAAAAATGTTGGTATTAAGCCTATTATCGGTTGCGAATTTTACGTTGCCCCTGGAAGTAGGCTTAAAAAAGCCGAAGAAAGATACCATCTGGTGTTGTTATGCAAAAATGAAACCGGCTATAAAAACCTTATCCAATTAGTATCTCGGACTTACAGCGAAGGCTTTTATTACAAGCCACGCATAGATTGGGAGTTACTGCAAGAATACCAGCAAGGCTTAGTCGCTATGTCTGCTTGCCTAGCAGGAGAAATCCCAAGACTCATCCGGGCAGGAAACACTGAAGCAGCAGAAATCCGAGCGCAAGAATTTAAAGAACTTTTTGGTTCAGATTATTATCTTGAAATTATGGATCATTTCTTACCAGAAGAAAAAAGAGTCAATCCCGAATTGGTTAGAATTGCTAATAAGTACAATATTCCTTTGGTTGCCACCAATGATACTCATTACATCAACCAAGAAGACGCGCGTCTTCAGGATATCTTGTTATGTATCGGAACTAAAAATGTTTTGTCTAATCCTAGCCGTTTCAAGTTTCCCAACGATCAGTTTTATTTCAAACCACCTGCCGAAATGGAAGTCCTTTTTAAGTCAATTCCAGAAGCATTAAAAAACACCGAAGAAATCGCGGAAAAATGCAACCTGGAGTTTAACTTCGGCCAAATATTGCTACCCAAGTTTTCGGTCAAAGATTCGGTTGCTGCTCTTCGCAGAAAAGCTTATTTGGCACTTCCGGAACGTATTTCTCCCCGGCCAAATTCGGAAGTAATGGAACGCTTGGAATATGAACTTAAAATTATTACCGATATGGGATTTGCTGATTATTTTTTGATCGTACAAGATATCGTTAATTGGGCGAAAGAAAACAATATCCCAGTAGGCCCAGGAAGAGGTTCGGCAGCAGGTAGTTTAGTTGCGTACCTTTTAGGTATTACAGAACTAAACCCATTGGATTATGGACTACTATTCGAGCGATTTCTTAATCCCGCTAGGGTTTCCATGCCGGACATAGATATGGATTTTGACTTTCGCCGCCGTGACGAAGTGGTTCAGTATATATCCAAACGTTACGGACAAGACCATGTAGCACAGATTATCACCTTCGGCACTATGGCTTCCCGTGCAGCAGTAAGAGATGTTGGGCGAGTTATGGAAGAACCCTTATATGAAATAGATCAACTAGCTAAAAGGGTTAACTCCCTGGAAGGTGTAACCGATAAGAATCTCCAACATGTAATTGATGCAGCTCAAAAACTAGAAGGTATGCCACGCCATACAGGAGTCCACGCAGCAGGAGTAATAATAGGCGCAGAACCTTTGAACAACATAATACCCACTCAGATTAGTGAAGGCCAAGTTACTACCCAATTTGAAATGAATACCTGTGAAGAAATAGGTCTACTAAAGATGGATATTCTAGGGCTTAAAACACTAACTGCAATAGACGATGCAGTAAAACTCATTCAAAAGAAAATAGACATTAATAAACTGCCGTTAGATGATAAAAAAGTCTACCGACTCCTTTCTCAAGGACAAACAATAGGAGTTTTCCAGCTTGAATCAGATGGAATGCAGCGCATCTTAAAAAAGCTAAAGCCCGACTGTTTCGAAGACCTGATAGCTATGGTTGCGCTTTATCGCCCAGGCCCTTTAGGTTCAGGTATGGTGGATGATTTTATTGATTGCAAACATGGTGAAAAAGAAATATCTTATCTTCATCCAGTGCTAGAACCAATATTAAAAGAAACATATGGTGTGATTTTATATCAGGAACAAACAATGAAGATCGCTACAGAAATGGCTGGATTTACGCTTCCAGGAGCAGACCTAATGCGTAAAGCTATTGGAAAAAAGAAGCCTGAAGTCCTTGCTGCCCAACGGGAAGAATTTATAGTAGGTTCTGTTAAGAATGGTATTAGCAAAGAAGTTGCTGTAGAAGTTTTTAATTTAATTGATTTTTTCTCCGGCTACGGCTTTAATAAATCGCATAGTGCTTCGTATGCGCTTATCGCATACCAAACTGCCTGGCTTAAGACCTACTATCCGGTAGAGTTTATGGCAGCACTTCTCAGTAATGCTACCGATCAGGACAAGATAGCTTTATTTCTTAATGAATGTCGCAGACTGAACATAAAAATACTTCCACCGGACATCAATAAATCCGGGCAGAAATTCACCCTGTATAAAAACGGAATTCGTTTTGGGTTTGGTGCGATCAAAAACCTTGGAGAAGCAGCAATAAGCCAGATTTCAGAGAACCGTCCTTACAATGACATCTATGATCTGGTTTATAAAGCTAAGTTAAACAAAGCTGTTTTAGAGACTCTTGCCTATGCTGGTTGCCTTTCAGAATTCGGCAGTAGAAAGTCGATAATACATTCCCTGGCAGCAACAATACAGGCGGCAACAACTATCGGCAGAAATGAAAATACTCTTTTCGGTACTGGAGAAGAATTACTCCCGGAAATCGCTGATATAGGAGAATACAGTTTAGAAGAACTGCTAAACTTCGAAAAAGAATATCTGGGGTATTATATTTCCAGTCACCCACTAGATGCTTATGATATTCCACCCTGCCAGGAAATCGCCAATATTTCTGAAGGAAAAGCAAAAGTAGCTGGGATAGTAACCAAGGTAAAAAGCGGCGTTAAAAACGGCAAGCCTTGGTGTTTTGCCACAATCGAAGACTATACTAGATGTCTGGATGTCTTATTATTCGGTAAAGAGATTAAGCCTGACAAAGCTTATTTATTCCAAGGTACAGTTAAATTTGAGGAAGAAAAATTCAAGTTGTTTGCTTATCAGGCAAAAGAAATCTCCAGGAAGGTTGCATAGCCTTCCTGGAGGTAGGGAGGGCAGAAATGTTTACAATCAAGGGAAAATATAATTCAGCCAAAATAATGATCGATTCAATCGATCAAGAAACTATGAGCCAAATATATAATATTTTGAATCATCCGGCCTTTGCTGATGGCAAAATTGTAATCATGCCTGATACCCACGCAGGTGCCGGTGCAGTAATAGGATTTACTATGCCCCTGAATGATTATATTATTCCTAACATAGTTGGAGTTGATATCGGGTGTGGTATTGAAAGCTACTGCCTCGGTGAAATCGATATCGATTTTAATGAACTGGATAAGTTCGTTAGAGGAAACATCCCCAGCGGGTTTGCAATTCGCGATAAAGCATCCAGTCAATTGTTTCCCGAAGTAAAAGAAAAGTTGGATTTCTTAGCAAAGAAAGTTGGAATGGATGCTGCCAGGGCCTTTAACTCGATAGGGACTCTTGGTGGCGGAAACCACTTTGTTGAAATCGAAATTGATTCTACAACCCGTAAATGGTTGACCATTCATACTGGAAGTCGTAATTTCGGTCTTCAAATTGCTACTTATTATCAAAATAAAGCCAAAGTATATATGAAAGATAACTCTTACAAAGGCTTGGAGTATCTACATATTAACGAAGGCGGGGCAGAGTATCTTGAAGATATGAAGTTTGCGCAGCTATATGCAGAGAATAATCGCCAGGTAATAGCTTCTAAGCTTCTTGAGTATTTCTCAGTAAATAACCCCGAGGATACCATTAAAAGCGTTCATAATTATATTAACTTTAAAGATAACATAATTCGCAAAGGTGCAATTTCGGCTCATGCTGGACAGAAATTAGTAATACCACTGAATATGAGAGATGGCATTATTATTGGCGTAGGGAAGGGAAACCCTGAGTGGAATTATTCTGCGCCTCATGGGGCAGGAAGGTTACTCTCACGTAGCCAGGCCAAAAAAACAGTAGATTTAAGAGACTATCAAAAATCCATGAAGGGTATATGGAGCTCATGCATAAATCTTAGTACAATTGATGAAAGTCCGATGGTATATAAACCTATGGATACTATTCTTAAAGCCATTGGAGATACCATAGAAATAATTGATATTTTACAACCCATTTATAACTTTAAAGCTTAATATGTTGCCCTGGGAAACAACTTTCCCAGGGCTAATTAATTTGTAACCGATCTTGTTATGCCGTCTGTTTTAAGTAGACGGGATCACAAGATCCATTTCCGGGACACACGAACCGGTCAAATATTGTTTTCTCGGGTACACACCCGACTCAAGAAACCGCTATATAGCGGTCTTATTATTTTCTGAAAGGAGGAGTAGCAATGCCGGATTTCCACAAAACGGTCATAGGACAAAGGTTTTTCACCCACACGATGCCGCAAATCGCTAAAGCATTAAATGAAATAGCTGAAAAAATACCTTCGAAAGAATCATCCGAGAAGATATCTTACGAAGACATTGAACAACACATCGGACATAACATAGTATGCGTGCAGTATGCTGGAGGTGTTAATGTAGCTATCGAGTGCGAAACCTGTAATCAGGTTATTATTAGCTTTGATTGCGATGAGTAGCAAAAGGAGGGATTTTTTATGTTTGGAAAACTCAGCACAAGCGATTATGTCGCTTTAAGACTATCTTATAGTCTAAAAGATTTTACTTTTGATTTTGAAGAATTCTGCGACCTTCTCACTAGTAAAGGCTTTGATACTTTTGCACCGCGCCGCCGTACCGCAGGAGAAATCTTTGAAACTATTACTGGCCGGCTAGGGCGCACTTATCAACAGGGCGACATCCGCTATAAAGTTGTAGTAGCTGAGGCTACGGAAAACAAAAGCGACACTATCGAACGGGTTATCCTAGCCGCAGCTATTAACCGTCAGAAACGGACTGTTACTGACGGCGACAAAGTTGCTAGATTGTTATTTGACAAGACCACGGAAAGCTTCCAGTGTATAACTACTGAAGTTCATCCTCCTTGGCATTGTTCAAATATGAATGAAGATCTTAAGGATTGCCCAGCTTTTCTCATTGACTTGCTAGGTGATATTCCTGCTGCTATGGCAGAAGAAAAAGAACTAGCTTCTTCTGGTCAGATTCGTAGTACTTTCCAACGGATAATATCATCCGTTGGAATCCCGGTGGAAGATATCAAGGCCGCCTGGACTATTCCAAAAGACGCAGAAGATGTTGCTTTTGGAATAAAAGAAATGGGTAATGCAATTAACAAAACTCTGGCAGAAAAAAAGGTAAGAATCGACCTTTTGCCAATAGTAGATGATGAAGAAATCAAAACCGAGCTGGCAGAAGACGCCGTTGTCTTCGCAACTCAGGAATTTGAAAAACTTCTTTTGAGAGAACAGGAGAAAATCGAAGTAGCAGATGATCCGGATAAGGCACAAGAAAAAGCCATGGTTCGCTTCAATAAAGAAGCAAGCAAGATAATAACTTTAATCCGGAAGCACCGTGCTACTCTGGGAGACGCTATTGAAAAAATCGAGAAGGCTGAAAAACGTTTCGAGGAAAACCTTAAAGTCTTTGAGGTTGAACCGGAGCTAGAAAGAGCGGTATCGTAATCGAGAGTAATCCGCAGTAGGCAGTAATGCCTGCTGCGGATTATGTTAATTAAGCGAAGGAGAGGGGAGGTCGGATCATGGACGCCAAACAACTTAAAGACTTGCAATCGCTACCACTTAAATACAAAATTATGATTTCTCAAGAGCGTATTCGAGAGTGGTATGAGTATTGGAATGGGCAGGTTTATGTCTCCTTCTCTGGAGGCAAGGATTCGACGGTACTGCTTCATATTGTGCGGCAGTTATATCCCGAAGTTCCAGCTGTGTTCTGTGATACTCACTTAGAGTATCCAGAAGTAAGGGAGTTTGCTTTAAGTCAACCAAACGTGATTAAGTTAACTCCTAAACTGACCTTTCGGCAGGTAATTGAAAAGTATGGATATCCCGTTATCAGCAAGCGACAGGCTCAATATCTTCGGGAAATACGAAATCCTACTCAAAAGAACGAAGCGACAGTTAGACTCAGGCTTACTGGCATAAGGAGCAACGGCAAATATTCTGGATATTCAAAAATCTCTAAGCGTTGGCAATATCTTAAAGATGCTCCATTTGCGATAAGTGAACAATGCTGCGATGTTATGAAAAAGGCGCCCATGGATAAGTTTGTGAAAGCTACGGGCAGACAGGCTTTTATAGGCACTATGGCCGCTGATGGAGCGAACCGGGCATTAGAATACCTGCGAAACGGAGGATGCAATGTTTACGAATCCGGCAGACCCAAGTCCACTCCGTTCGGCTTCTGGGATGAACAGGATATATTGCAGTATATAAGGGACAATAATCTTCCCTATGCTAAATGTTACGGCAGAATCTTTAAGCGAGGGGGGGGGAAGTTGATAACAACCGGAGTAAACAGAACGGGCTGTATGTTTTGTATGTTAGGAGTTCATCTGGAACCAGAACCTAACCGATTCCAGCGGATGCAGATAACTCACCCTGACCGCTGGGCTTACTGCATCGGCGGTGGACAGATGGTCAATGGAAAGTGGGTTCCGAGCAATAAAGGTTTAGGTATTGGTTTTATCCTGGATTATATAGGGGTGCCGTGGAAAAACGATGAAGGGCTATGGCCCATGAAAGAATTAATTGGGATGTGACACATTCCAAGGAAATCCCGCCAGCTAAGGCGGGGAGTGTTATTTAAGCGAAGGAGGTCTTTGCGTGAAATATACAATAAACTATGGACTAGGAGTAGCTAAGCTCTATACTCCATCCGAGAATTGGGAGAATAGGTTTTATGATCTAGCTAACCAATGCTTTGGAATTAGGAAAAACATTTTACAAGTGGAATTAGTTGCAAAAGAAGATACTCGACCAAAATTAAGGTATGAAGGAGAATATGAAAGATTAGAACACGACGGTGATTTAATTGTCTGGGATAAAGAGGGCAATAAGATTAAATCCGAATGGGATGATTAATACGCAGTTCAACAATTAAGCGTAACAAGGAGTGGTTTGTGTGAAAGCAGTTAATCTTAATATAAAAGGTATTAAGTGTGACAATCCAAGTTGCGATTTTAGAGATGATACGGTTGAATTTCAGGACTACGGGGCATGGTTAAATAAGCCTTGTCCCCAATGCGGAGCAAATTTACTAACTCAAAAAGATTTAAACGCCGTAAAAATCCTAATAAAGATTACCAATATCGTTAATTGGTTTCTGAAGCCCTTTATTAAGCCTGATAAAAATGTTGAAAAAATGACGGTAATTGCTGAGATGAACGGTACTGGGGAAGTAAAGTTTAAGACTCAAGATCAATAACGAGACCCTGGCCAGCCGGGGAAGGAAGGACATATGGAGACTAGATTATCCAAGGATATTTTAAACAAAGTTAAAAAGCTGCATAAAAATAACGAGCAAAATAACAAGTTGTGTAGGGAAATTCAAGCCTATCTGAATAAAAGATATGATGATATAGCCCCAGAGTACCCTGATGATATTCATTCTTCCAATATAGTTCAAGGCGAGGTTATTGAGAAAAATGGGACAACATTCTTAAAAGTCGAGGGTTACGCCTTGGCACAGAGAAATGGTGACGACGGCTGCTTTTGCCGCCAAGTTTGTTACGGAGAAGATTCTTTCTCTGGAGAACTGTATTACAAGATTGACGATACAACTTTTTTACAGGTTTTTTATCACGGGTAAAGTCGTAGTTCAAAGAAATGATGCAATATAGGCAATTCTGTAGAATGTAGGTCCCGTCAATATTAATAGGAATATCCAGATAACTGGAGCATTTTTCATGCCCAGAAAAATAAAAATAACGATTCACATCGTTATGGATTATTATTTTTATATTATATTTTTTGGAGAACATAGTTCTCCTAAGAATCGCCACTACTTAGTTGCAGCTAGATTATTAGTAAATAATTATAATAATAATATCAATTCCCTCCTTTCAAGGTGGGATGTCATATGTATATTCAATAATCAAAAAAAGTATTCCCAAAAGCCTTGCATTTACTAGGTTTTTTTATGCCCAAATCCGGGATGATGCTCAACAATATCGCTGCTACCCTTGGTGTTCAAGCAAGTATACGACAAATAATTGGAGCGCAGATTATGAAAATTTTTCCCCATTCAAATTTTCACGATCCCTGTTTTTTTATTCGATTAGTAGAACGTAAGTTTGGCAGGATTATTATATATTCTAACGAATATCATAAAAAACGGCACCCCTATCGAGGTGCCATATAAGTTCTGATGAAATAGGAGTTTGCGTAGACCCCTATTTCTTTTTTGGTTCTCTTTGAGAAAGTGCGCTTGCAGCAGCTGTTTTTGAAGTTTTACTAGTTTTGCCATCTCTTAAAACGTTAGAAGCAGCAGTGGCAGCCTTTGCGCTTGTAGTTTTTTTACCACCAGGCATATTTTAACCTCCTCTCTACTAAAATTTGGGTACCCATCAGCATTATACCTAATAGTGGATAAAAAATAAAATAGTTACACCCCTTAAGTTCTGGATGAACAAAAACTCTACAAAAAGCATTCGAATTCCTCTAACGCTTATTTCATTTTAAAAGTCTTTCTATCTCAACTTTTTGCGATCCTTCTTTTAACGGAGTATTGTGGGAACCGTTTTTCAATTCCTGGAAAAGCATAATTTTTTCCTGGAATCCCAGGGAGGGTATTCGTTCCATAAAAGAACAGCTTCTAAAACGCCACAGGGCGGCTTAAAAATACCTTCTTAATCGTTTGCACCAGAATTTAATTAAAACACCACCACGGGCTTAATAGGAGCCTGTTTTTTATTCTTTATAAGAAAAAGTAAGGAGTGAGAGCTTTGAACACTGTTAATCCTGAAAATTTCAACGATACCATGAAGGGGTATTTAATTCGTGCCCTGAGGGAAGCCGGAACCAGCGCTGAAGACCGCAGAAGAATATTCGGTGGTTTACACTGGGCCTTTGATTCACTGACGATGGAAGAAGCCAGAAAAGAATATGAGAAATACTGCAAAGGCGAAATCACCTTTGACTAACTAGGATTTTAGGCCGGGATTAATTTCCCGGCTTTTTTTGTTTTTATAGGAAATATTATGGGGGTGATTTTCATGCAGTTAATATTCATTTGTAATAACCAGGATAGCGGCCAAAAAGTAATAGCAAAGCTGGTAAAAAAGTACAAGCAAGAATATATTAAGGAGGTTTTGCAAAAAAATAATGAAAGCGGGCCTATATATTCGGGTATCAACCGAAGAGCAGAAGCTCAAGGGATACTCTCTACCGGAACAAATTGAATCTTGTAAGAAAAAGGCCAAAGAACTGGGAGCTACCGAATTCGAGATATTTCCCGAAGAAGGAGAAAGTGGCGCATACCTTGATCGGCCAGAACTAGAAAGGCTTTTGCAAGCGGTTTCATATGGTGAAATTCAACTCGTTATAACTCTCGATACAGATAGGCTTTCCCGAGATTTGGGAGGACAAATATATATAGCAAAAGAAATCGAGAAGCATGCAAAGTTGGACTTTGTAACTTATTCGAGAGGAGATCCAAATAATCCCGAAGACAATCTATTTTTTCATATCAAAGGTGCATTTGCCCAGTATGATAGAGCTAAAATCCGCGCGAATACTACTAGAGGGAAAAAACAAAAAGCTTTAACGGGTAAGATTGTTATTCCGGGAGGCTGGGCAGGTCATCCTGGAGCCTATGGATATAAATATATATATAAGAAAAAAAATAAAGATTCGCAACTTGAAATCAAAGAAGAAGAAGCTGAAATCATAAGATACATTTACAGCCTGGCCCATGAAGATAACTTAGGAATAATGAGCATAGCAAAAACACTAAACGATAAAGGTATCCCTTCTCCGAAAGGTAGTATATGGCATTGTAGTACCGTAGGACGGATACTGAGAAACGAATTATATGCAGGTATATTTTATAATTACAAGTATCAAACACTTATGACAGGGAAAAGAACATCGGGTGGAAAACGACAGAATATATACCGGCTAAGGCCACATTCTGAAAGGATACCCGTTAAAGTGCCTGCTATAATTGATCGGAAGGTATGGGATATTGTACAAGCTAAACTAAAAGAAAACGCCGCGCTTAACCGAAAAGTTGGAAATGTGGTTTTGTTAAAAGGAAGAATAAACTGTGGTTTATGTGGTGAAAAATGCGCCGTAAGAGTGAGTGGTGGAATCTATTATCGCTGCAAAGGAACCAAAACAGGTTGTACCCTCCCCGGGATTCCAGTAATATCAAGTAAAAAAAGAACAGGGTTAGATAACATTATTTGGGAGGCTATTATAGAAGCATTATCTAATCCTGCTATCATAAAACAGGAACTTCAAAAAGATGATAATGAAAACACCGTAGCTAGCCTTGATAAATCAATTACTGAACTAAAATCCAAATCGAAATCTCTGGAAAAGCAAAAAGACGAACTACTTAACCTCCGGTTAGAGGGACTTCTAACCAGCGATGAGTTAAGAAATAGATTGGTCAAGCTGGAAAACAAAAAAAAGCAATACGAACTAGAAATCAATAACCTTGAAACCCAAAAAGAAGCAATAGATAGAACCATAATTGATATTGATGAATTTTGTGCTTACTATCTTGAAAAAATGAGAAAAGCCCCACATCAGGAGAAAGCAAAATATGTCAAAGAGTTGGGAATACAAATCAAAGCTTTTCCTAATAATAAATATGAAATCCACTGGCCTTTCTCTACAATAACTGTTAGTGTAAAGTCGCCTTCAAAAAATACAGTTTCAAGCCTGTATCATCGTGCAGTAGCAATGACGCCTGAAATAAAAGAAGCTCTATTACAATACTGTCAGGAAACCAACCAAATTCAGGCAGATGTTATTCGGCAAGCCCTTAATCACCTAACGGAAGAAAAATATGAAAACTATAAAAGAGGGAAGCGTTTTCGCAGCACTGTTTGCTTAAGTAAGGAAGGACTAGAGAAGCTAGATCGGATTCAAAAATTATATAATCAATCTGCCAGTGTAACTCTTGAGTGGGCATTAAAACGGTATCTAACGCACCTTAGGAAACTTTGATATCGAGTTTGGCTTTTGTTGCCTACCTTGTCAAAACCGGGCAGTGCTCCACTTTGAATATCTACTTCAACCTTAACTGGCTTGGCATCTATCCCAGCGGTAACTAAAGTATAAAAATTGGCCAGCATCTTATCCCAACTTTCCTATTATGTAATTTTTCGTCAAGATTGGGTAAATTCCTTTAATGATTTATTCAGAATAAAATTTTTCGTATAGTATTTTGCTTTTCTACGAATCATAACTACAGAGCTTAAGGAATCTATTGGGTATAAAAATGTTGTTCTAAAGGAGGTTTAAGACTACTATGATTGGTGCCATAGTCCGTTTCGTTGTCTCTGCTCTGGTTTTGCTTCTGGTGGGTTACCTTTTGCCAGGGATTAGCGTAGCCGGGTTTACCGGAGCCTTGATTGCAGCAATTGTAATTGCTCTTATTGGCTATGCTGCTGAGGCTATTCTGGGCACCCGGATATCGCCCCGTTCCCGTGGATTTGTGGGTTTTATTACGGCTGCCATAGTCATTTACCTGGCCCAGTTTATTATTCCCAGTTATCTGTCGGTATCCTTATTGGGAAGTCTGCTGGCGGCTTTTGTCATAGGCCTGGTTGATGCATTTATTCCAACTGAGCTTAGGTAAGTTGCTTTCGCCAGGGTAAAAGGGCAAGATTATCCCTCTAGCAATAATATTAGCTTTGGGGGAGAACTCAAGCATAAAGAAAACATATCTTACTCAAAAGCCAGTATATACTGGCTTTTGAGTTTTGCCGGAAAAAGTTTGCTTATATTTATAAAGACAAGTAAAATAAACAAGCAGTAGGCTTTTTTATTTCCCTGGATTGAAGATAAAAAGCTTGAATGGGAAGACAGGGATCAGAGGAAGATTGGATAGGGGGCGGAAGAAAAGTGTTCGGCTTTATCGGTAATATAGGACCCTGGGAGTTAATTTTAATATTGGTTGTTGCCCTGATAGTAGTTGGACCGGGTAAACTCCCGGAAGTAGCTAAATCTATGGGGAAAGCGGCCCGGGAATTTAAAAAAGCTACTACCGGGGTGCAAAAAGAGTTTCAAGATGCCTTAAAGGTTGATGAGAAACCTGCGCCGGCCAAAAAAGAGCCGGAAGCGGTGCCGGAAAAAACTGAAGTTTCCCCTACGGTTTCCCTTGACGAATTGAATGAAATGAGTCTTAATAATAAAGAAAAGGTCAAAAAAGATGACCCCGGAAATACCTTATCATAAGCAAATAAATACTTTTACTCTTATCCAGAGTGGTGGAGGGACTGGCCCGATGAAACCCGGCAACCGCCTGAAAGGTATGGTGCCAAATCCTGCAGGAGGATCCTGGCAGATGAGAGGGGATAGCATATCGGCCCTCTTATATGAGGGCTTTTTTAATTGTATATTTGGGGGGAGGGTTGTTAATGACGGCGAAGCTGTACAATATTCTATCCAGTAGAATTCTAATTCTGGATGGAGCCATGGGAACCATGCTCCAAGAAAGAGGAATGGCCCCGGGGGAGTGTCCGGAGCTTTTTGGGGTTAATAATCCATTGATTTTGGAAGACATCCACTACCAGTATATGGAGGCTGGAGCAGACATTATCCAATCCAACACCTTTGGCGGCAATCGCTTTAAACTGGCCGAATATGGCCTGCAGGAGCGGGTAGCAGAAATAAATGCTGAAGCCGTAAGAATTGCTCGCGCCGGAGCCAGGGGAAAGGCCCTGGTAGCAGCCTCCATCGGTCCCAGCGGTAAAATGTTGCAACCCTTCGGGAGTGCTAATTTTGCGGAGCTCTACGCGGCTTTTTCCGAGCAGATGATCAGTTGTGAAAAAGCCGGGGCTGATCTCATATCAATAGAAACCATGACTGACATCGGAGAAATGAGGGCTGCCTTGATTGCGGCCTGTTCCCATACCCGCCTGCCGGTTATTGCTCATATGACTTTTGAGCCTGGGGGAAGAACGTTGATGGGTACTGACCCCCTTACCGCTCTTATTATTATGGAGGCTTTGCAACCACTGGCCATTGGAGCCAATTGTTCCGGGGGTGCCCGGGAATTGCTTCCCATTATAGAAGAAATGGGCCGCTATAGCAGTATATTTCTGTCGGTAGAGCCCAATGCCGGTTTACCCCACCTGCTCGGGGAAAGAACCGTCTTTCCGGATAGCCCGGAGGAAATGGCTGAATATGCCCTGAAACTGAGGGATGCGGGGGCCAATATCATTGGCGGCTGCTGTGGTACCACCCCGGAACATATAAAAGCTATCGCCAGCACTTTAAGGGGACTTTCCCCCCGGATAAGGACAGCCCGTAGAATTAGGGCCCTGGCTTCTCGCAGCCAGGCAGTGGTTCTGGGAGAGGGGAAGCCACTCTCGTTTATCGGAGAAAGAATAAATCCTACCGCTCGCAAGAAATTGGCTCAGGATATCAAAGAAGGCCGTATGCAGATGGTAGTAGATGAAGCCAGGAAACAGGTGGAAACAGGTGCCGCTATTCTGGATGTAAATATGGGAGTACCCGGAATTGATGAAGCTATGGCTATGAGAGAGGCAGTAGTTGCAGTGCAGGCTGCGGTTGATGTCCCTCTTGCTTTGGATTCCACCAGCGCCCAGGCTATTGAAGAGGGTTTACAAGCCTTTGTTGGCCGGCCTTTGATTAACTCCACAACCGGGGAAGATAAACAATTGGAAATCATCCTTCCCCTGGCCAGAAAATATGGGGCCGCTGTATTGGGTCTCTGCCTGGACCAAAATGGAATCCCAGAGCGGGCCGAGGACAGGGTAGAGATAGCCCGGAAGATTTTTGAGCAGGCGCGGGAGTATGGTTTACGAGAAGAAGATATTTATATAGATTGTTTGGTGAAAACCGCCAGTGCGGAACAATCCCAGGTTATTGAAACCCTGAAGGCTTTGCGGATGCTTAAGGAGGAACTGGCAGTGGGTACGGTGCTGGGAGTAAGCAATGTATCTCATGGCCTGCCCGCCCGTGAGCTATTAAATTCCACCTATTTGGCAATGGCCTGGGCAGCCGGACTGGATTTACCCATAATGAATCCTTTTGACAGCAGAATGATGGAAACTACCAGAGCCGCTGCCGTTTTGCTCAATCGTGACCTTAATTCGCTAGACTTTATTGAAAAATATAAAGACTATAAGGTAAATAAAACCCAGGATTCTACCGGAGTTAGCCGACCGGCTCACCGTATTTGTCAGCAGTGTAATATTCCGGATTTGTTAGATGATCAGGTAAAGACTGCGTCAAGCACGGGTAATAAAGCTAAAGAGAAGAAGGTTGAGAAACCGTCCTCCATCCTGGAGATGATCAGCCAGGGAGTCCTGCAAGGGGATAGGGAATTGGTTTTGCAACAGGTGCAAAAAGCCCTGGACCAGGAAGAGATAGCCCCGATGGAAATAGTAAATAAGGCGCTAATTCCAGGAATCGAAAGGGCGGGAGAACTCTATGAGCAAAAAAAATATTTCCTACCCCAGTTGATGTTGGCCGCCGAAAGTATGAGAGATGGCTTTACGCTGGTAAAAACCCGTCTGAGCGGTGAAGCGGAAGAACATAAAGGGCTTATCGTTCTAGCCACGGTGGAAGGTGATATCCATGACATTGGTAAGAACATAGTAGCCATTTTACTGGAGAATTACGGCTTTAAGGTGTTGGATATGGGGAAAGATGTCAAGGCGGAAACGATATTGGATTTGGCCGAAAAGGAGAAAGCCGATATTGTTGCTTTAAGCGCCTTGATGACAACGACCATGCCACGAATGCAGGAGGTGATCCAGGGCGTAAAAGCCCGTGGAATGCCATGCAAAATAATGGTTGGAGGAGCCGTCTTGAATCAGGAATATGCAGATCATATCGGGGCCGATGCTTATTCTGAAGATGCGCGCCAGGCAGTTTTAACGGCCCAAAGGTTAATAGGGGGGAGATAAAATGACAGTGGAAAAAACTTATGAAGAAATAAACGCTCGAATAAAGCGAGGCGAGGCGGTAGTAGTGACCGCGGAGGAAGTTATCGATTATGTGGCGGAGAACGGCTATGAAAAGGCCGTGCAGGAAATTGATGTGGTAACCACCGGCACCTTTGGCCCCATGTGTTCATCCGGTGCTTTTCTTAATTTTGGTCATTCCCGGCCCCGGATAAAGATGAAAAAGGTTTGGTTAAACGGGGTAGAGGCTTATGGCGGCCTGGCAGCAGTGGATGCTTATATCGGCGCTGCCCAATTGCCGGATTTCGATCCGGAAAACAAAGTTTTCCCGGGAAGATTTACCTATGGTGGGGGGCATGTAATCCATGACCTGGTGGCAGGCAAGGAAATCCGCCTGGAGGCTATAGCCTATGGAACCGATTGTTACCCCAATAAAAAAGTAGATACCATAATTACCATCGATGATCTTAATGAGGCCTATATTTTTAACCCGCGCAATGCTTACCAGAATTACAACTGCGCGGTGAACCTGGGAGATAGAATCCTATATACCTATATGGGTATTCTTAAACCGCGGCTGGGCAATGCCAGCTATTCTACTTCCGGGCAATTAAGCCCTTTGCTTAACGACCCTTATTACAAGACCATTGGCATTGGAACCAGGATATTCCTGGGAGGGGGAACGGGCTATGTGGCCTGGAACGGAACCCAGCACCACCCCAATGTACTAAGAGGCGAAAACGGCGTGCCTCAGGTGCCGGCAGGTACTCTGGCCGTAATCGGGGATCTCAAGCAGATGACTCCCGACTGGCTGGTAGGCTTGAGTTTTATTGGCTATGGAGCAACCATGGCGGTGGGAATCGGTATTCCTATTCCAATCTTGAACGAAGAGATACTGCGCTATACCCTGGTCAAGGATGAAGATATATTTTGTCCCATAGTGGATTACAACGAAGGATATCCTTACTCCAAACCCATTGATCTGGGCTTCGCCAATTTTAAGGAATTGAAGAGTGGCCGGATAAAGATTAATGACAAAGAAGTAATTACTACTCCCCAGTCCAGTTATCCCCGGGCGCGGAAGATTGCTACCATACTAAAAGAATGGATACAAAGAGGAGAATTTGAATTGAGCAGGCCAGTTGCCATGCTTCCCTCGGCAGATGCGAACATTGAGTTTAAATCGATTCCTGAGCGCAGTCCCAGTGAAATCTTTTTAAATGGCAGGAACAGGAGGGGTTAAGATGAAAAACAGGGTAGTTTGTTATTTTTCCGCCATTCAAACGGAACAGCCGGTAGTCTACCGTCTTATAAAGAATTATGACTTGATAATTAATATATTGAAGGCGGATATCAACCCGCAGAAAGAGGGCTACCTGGTGGTTGAGATGGAAGGTGAAAAAGACAAATATGAGGGGGGCATAGCTTTCCTTAAGAATCTCGGAATAATCGTTGAGCCCCTCAGCGAAACGGTGCTCTGGCAGGAAGATATCTGCATACAATGCGGGGCCTGTGCTTCATTCTGCCCTACTGAATCGCTTTCCATCGATAGGGATAGCATGCTGGTCTCCTTTGAAAACTCCAAATGCGTAGTTTGCGGTATGTGCTTGGATTGCTGTCCCACCCGGGCGATAAAACTCCATTTTGAAGTCAAGGAGGCTGTTTAAAGCGGCTGATGAATAATGCAGCAAATAATGGTTATGGAGAACGCTATTATCGGGTTCTGCATGCGGCCAACGACCTCAAGTATTTCTCTGTAAAAATAAAGGAATCTGATCTGGCTATTGCTGTAGACCGGAAAAGCTACAGCGATAGCCTGCTGTCATTATGCCAACAAGAATTACATGGCGTAAGAAGGCAGTTGGAAGATTATATTAAGCGGCATCCTGAGTTTATGACCTCTTTTGTTCCCCTCCCGCTTATGCTTGGAGCACCGGAAATTGCCTGTCGTATGGCTGCCGCCGCCGAAAAGGCAGGAGTTGGTCCCATGGCCGCAGTTGCCGGTGCCATAGCCCAGAGCCTGGGGCAGGCTTTGGAGAATCAGGTTGAGGAAGTGATGGTGGAAAACGGAGGAGACATATATCTGCGCTCCAAGAGTGACCGGATCATAGCCATATTTGCCGGCAATTCCCCGTTCACTTACAAGATTGGCATTCGCGTGGAGCCTGGGGAAAGCCCCCTGGGGATTTGCACCTCTTCCGCTACGGTCGGCCCCAGTATTAGCCTGGGAAGAGCTGATGCTGCGGTGATTAAGGCTTATCCTGCTGAACTGGCCGATGCGGTTGCCACCCAGGCCGGGAATCTGGTGCAAAGCAAGGATGACCTGATAAAAGCGATTGATTATGCCAAAGCTATTCAAGGGGTAAGTGGAATATTGCTAATACAGGGCGACAGCATGGCCGCCTGGGGAAAGATTGAGATAATTCCGCTAAAAGGGAGGCAGAAAAATGAAGGTAGTAAATAATGTACTGGAACTAATCGGAGAGACTCCGGTAATCAAATTGAACCGAATGCATGGGGCTGATCAGGCCGAGGTTTATGTCAAGCTGGAAGGATTCAACCCCGGGGGAAGCATAAAAGACCGGCCTGGTCTTTATATGATTGAAAAGGCTGAAGCCCGGGGCCTATTAAAAAAGGACTCAATCATATTGGAAGCCACCAGCGGTAATACCGGCATTGGACTGGCCATGGCCGCCTCCATCAAAGGATACCGTATTTTGATTGTCATGCCGGAGAACATGAGTGAAGAGAGAAAAAAGATTTTAAGGGCTTACGGTGCAGAACTCCTGCTAACCCCAGCTGCAGAAGGCATGCCCGGAGCAGTGCGGCGTGCCCGGGAACTGGCCGCTAGTGAATCCAGCTATTTTTTGGTTCAACAATTTGAAAACCAGGATAATGCAGAAAGTCATGAAATGACAACGGCTCAGGAAATTTTGCGGCAGATGGAGCATAAACTGGATATCCTTATTTGTGGAGTAGGGAGCGGGGGAACCCTGAGTGGAACCGGCAAAGTCTTAAAATCGTCATTACCCGGCATAAAAATCGTTGCGGTTGAGCCGGCACAATCAGCAGTTTTAAGCGGAAAATCGGCTGGTGTTCACAAAATTCAAGGAATTGGGGCAGGATTTATTCCACCCGTGTTGAATATTGAAATGGTTGACCAGATAATTCCCGTTAGTGATGAAGATGCCATCGAAACCTGTCGGCAGATAGCAAAAAAGGAAGCTTTGTTACTGGGAATATCATCAGGTGCAGCAATATTTGCCGCCTTGAACCTGGCCCAGGATATGGACCCGAGCCAAAAAATTCTGGCTATTGCACCTGATGGAGCAGAGAAATATATGTCAACCGAATTGTTTGACTAGAGGAGGAGTTGGGGAGAATGAATCCCGAAGCCGTAGTGAATTATTTAGTAGAATGGTCTCGACAGAAAGTGAGGGATGCAGGTGCCCTGGGACTTGTTTTAGGGGTGAGCGGTGGAGTTGATTCGGCAGTTGCGGCTATTATTGCCAAGAAAGCATTCCCCGAGAATTGTATGACTCTGTTGTTACCCTGTGAAAGCGATGTTGTTGATCGCATGGATAGTCAAGCTTTAGTGGAAAAGTTTAACATCCCTTATAGAATTATCGATTTGGATAATGCTTACCATTTGTTATCCACCCAGTTTGAATCCTATCTCAAGATTGAAGGTTTAAAGGGCAAATTACTGCGGGGTAATATAAAGTCGAGGCTCAGAATGATGGCCCTCTATTATTCGGCTCAGGCCAGAAACTACCTGGTTTTGGGTACCAGTAACAAAAGCGAACTTTGCGTAGGCTATTCAACCAAGTACGGAGATGCTGGGGTTGACCTCCAGTTGTTAGGGGATTTATTAAAACGGGAAGTATACGAACTGGCACAGTTTTTGGGTGTGCCAGAAAGCATAATTAATAAACCGCCCTCTGGTGGCTTATGGTCAGGACAGACGGATGAAGGGGAAATGGGCTTAACCTACGAAGAACTGGATAATTATCTGGCAAGCGGTGAAGGAAGCCTTGAAGTTATTAATAAAATCGAGGGCATGATGGCTGGCAGCCTGCATAAGCGTAATATGCCCCCGATGGCTATTATCTCTCCTGAATTAAGAGGTTAGGAATTAGTCGTCGGATATCAGACGTCAGACATCAGAAGGGGAAGTTAGCCATCAATCGTCATTCGTCAGACATCAGCTGGTGCCCCTTGGGACATGGGGGTAGTTCAAAAGAGCAGGAGGAATTAAGATTTGAGTCCTCGCAAGCGTCAAGTAGCTATTCGTATGCTAATTTTCCTGGCGGTATTTTCCTACATCGGATACATCGCCAGTCAGCGATTGCCTTCCTTTGATTTTTGGGTCATAATGGGTTTCTTTGCCCTTTTTTTTACCTGGACGATAATTGAAACCATTATATACCGGGAACCACAGACCCAGGTAGTGGAAGACGATGATCAAAGGTCCTATCTTTACCTGCAGCTTTCTTCCATGCTGGTTTTATTCGTTGCTTTGCTAGATTTTCTGGAGTTTAAATGTACCAGAGTTACTTTATTGGAACCGGGAATAACGATATTGGGCTTTATCTTTTTTATAATATATATAACAGTCCGCTACCAGGCCATTATCCATTTGGGTTCGTATTATAATCCCCGGGTAGCACTCTATGAAGAACATAGTCTGGTTAAAGAGGGACCTTACCGAAAAATCAGGCATCCCTTTTACCTAAGCGCCTTGCTTAGTGTTTTATCCCTCTCTTGCATCTTCAATTCCGGAGCGGCTCTTTTATTAACTGTGCTTGCAGTTATTCCGGCCATAGTCTATCGTATTAATATAGAGGAAGAATTCCTCCTGGAGCATTTTGGTGAAGAATATAAGCAATATATGGAACAAAGCAGTAGGATAATTCCAGGAATATGGTAAATAAACAGATGTCCCCTTTGTTTAAGCAATCGAGAAGCTTATCAAGCACAGACCTTAAGAAGGGGGATTAGACCAATAGGGGGGAAAAGATAATGGCAGGACACTCCAAATGGGCTAATATCAAGCATAAAAAAGCCCGCTCGGATGAAAAAAGAGGAAAAGAGTTTACCAAGATAGCTAAAGAGATTACTATCGCAGTGCGTAGTGGTGGTAGCGGAGATCCTGAGGCCAATTCCAAATTGAAGCTGGCTATACAAAAAGCCAAGGCTATAAATATGCCTAATGAGAACATCAATCGCGCGGTTAAGAAAGGTACCGGAGAAATTGACAGCGAGACCATCGAAGAAATAATATATGAAGGCTATGCCCCCGGGGGAATAGCGGTAATGTTAGAAATTGCTACCGATAATCGCAACCGAACTGCTTCGGAAATCAGGCATCTTTTTTCCAAAAACAACGGGAATCTTGGTGAGAGTGGTTGTGTAGCCTGGATGTTCAAACGAGTAGGCTTAATTAGCATAAAAAAGGATAAGCTGAACCTGGATGAAGAAGAATTTATGCTAATGGTATTGGAGGCAGGTGCCGAGGACGTCAGGGAGGAAGATGAGGAATATGAAGTCTTGACTTTACCGGAAAGCTTTATGCAGGTAAAGGAAGCGATGGAAGAGGAAAATCTTCCCATAGAAGAGGCCGATATAGTAATGCTGCCGGAAAATACGGTTGATATCACTGATGTTGATATGGCGGGAAAAATCATCAAACTCATTGAGCTTTTGGAAGATCACGATGATGTACAAAATGTCTACACCAATATGTCTATTCCTGATGAAATAATTACCGCACTCTAGGTGTCAAGGGGGTCCTTTTGACACCCTCCCCGTCCCTTACTCTTTACTTTTCTTACTACCCTGCATGGCCGGGAGCCACAAGCACCGATGAAAGGTGAGTTAGCTTGTATAATAAACTGGGGTATGAAATAACCCCATTCCTCTCCCGATGCCTGACGACCCAACTTTTCTTACTATAACGAGTGAAATGTGTCCCCCGCTAAGCGGTCGGGTTCCTATTAAGAAAACAGGCAGCGGGCTCTAATCCCCTGCCTCGTTGCAGCGCTGTCTTGAAACTGCTCCGCAGTTTCTTCCGATGCTTAAATTTAGATAAAAGTCTACTAAAGCGGGAAACTTCCCGCTTTAGTTTTGTATAAAAAAGAGAAAAAATGGAAAACATAAGCTGCAGAGGTGATGGCAATGAAAAGAACTTTTACCGGAATCACTCTGCTGGGTATATTAATAATGGTTTTTCTGAGCGGTTATTTTATTGGCAGTCATAAAGTATTGGAAGTCAGGCAGAAACCAGTGCTGGGAATTGATGATAAAAGCAAGATTGAGGAGCAGCGGATAAATGAGAAAAGCCAGATAGTAATGGAGAAGGAATACAAGCGTTGCCAGCATGTGGTAATATCCGATTTTGAACCCAAAGAGCAGTTGCTGGGTAAGAGTTATTCGGAAATAAGCCGTATTTATTCACCACAAAATGGTTTTACAGTTAGTCTGCAAGACGACACCCTCTGTATTCATCAGATAATTGATGATTGGTGTCCGCTGGATAAGGAGAAATATCGGCTTAAGGAATACCAGGGTAAACTTGCTGTTTATCAGGGACCGGATGAAGATAATGAAGTGCTATTGAGAGTGACATCTATTAGCATGGAGACTTTGCCTGCAGAGATTCAAAGCGCAATAAGGGAAGGCAAGTATGAGTTTAATAATGAAGAACTGCTTAATGACGCCCTGGAAAACCTGGACGAGTATTAGTGTGCTGAAACCGCTCCGCAGTTTTAAATAAAGACTCTACTGCAAAAACCCTTCTTGTTGCATAAGGGTTGTATAAATATACAAAGCGAGCGTTGGTGAAGCGTGGATGCAGCACCCTGCGGGTACTCCTGATGTTCCATCCTTCGGATGTCACTATTAAGGTTGCACCGGCGAAGGCGAGCAGGCGAAAGGGGGCGAGCGACAGGACGTCGCGAGAGCGCTTCACCCTGCGGGTACTCCTGGTGTTCCACCCTGCGGGTGTCACTATTAAGGTTGCCGACCAGGATGGGAGATTAGCGCGGTACCCCTTGAGCCGCGAGACAAGCCGCAGGTGTTTGCGAAGCGCCCTGTCGGGCACAACTGATGCTCCCTGCGGTCGCTATTAAGGACGCTGGAGCGGTATATTTATGCAAGACAATGCATATCTATAGCTTTTTGCAGTGACATCAAATAAGAATTAGTAAATGAAGTTAGGAGTAGGGTCCTTATACCCATGGGGGGTTAATTTAAAATCAGGTTTTAATTTTCTTGGAAGATAGGACAGTGAAAAGAGTCCTATCTTCTTTTTTATTTGAAAGAAAATTGAGGAGTAAGGGGAAGGTGTCAAAAGGACCGTCCCCTTGACACCCAGAGTTTATTCATGGAACTCAGGCTGATTTTAGAGTATTATAGTATTTAGTTTGTTGCTTTATGCAACAGTATCAAAAAGTCTGGAATGCAAAATAGCTGACGACTTTACAATATTTCGTTAGAGAGCTTAACATGGCAAAAGGCAAGGTGAAGCAATGAAGGTTCTGGGAATTGACCCCGGTACGGCCACGACAGGTTACGGACTCATTCGCTCGGAAGCGGGACGAGTTATGGCAATTACATATGGCACAATAGTTACCCCCGCTCAGCTGGAGATGCCTTTAAGGCTCAACCAGATTTATGAGGAACTACAAGATTTATTAATGGAATATAAACCTGATGCGGTAGCAGTGGAGGAAATATTCTATCACCGTAATTCCAAAACAGTTATTACTGTAGCTCAGAGCCGGGGAGTAATCCTGATGACGGCGGCGAATGCCGGTATGCCAGTCGCGGAATATACTCCTCTGCAGGTCAAGCAAGCGGTGGTGGGCTACGGTAAGGCGGAAAAGAAGCAGGTGCAACTTATGGTGCAAAAGATTTTGGGCCTGCAGCAATTGCCCCGACCGGATGATGCTGCTGATGCTCTAGCTGTTGCTATTTGTCATCTGCATTCCTATCGTTTGTCTTTTCTGACGGGGAGTTCAGCGACAAAGGCCGGAGAAAAAAGATAGCACTCTACGGCTGGTCAAAACCAGCCGATGAATCAAGTTTGAATTGACTAAAAAAAGCGTTGAAATAGAACTACAGGCGATCATGCCATTGCTAACAGTATTATCGTATCAACGATCCCACACTGCCTGCTACAGCTCATTTGTTGAAATGGAGGCCATATATGATTGCATTTCTTAAGGGTGCTGTTTCTGAACGGCGACCGGACAGTATAATAATTGATGTTAATGGGGTAGGTTATGAGGTGAATATTCACTCCCGGCTTTTCCCACGTTTACCGCAAAGAGGCGAGCCCATACTTATCCACACCTTCCTGCAGGTACTGGAAAACGAGTTCAAACTATTTGGTTTTCTCGATCAGGACGAACTCAGGCTCTTTAAGACCTTACTCTCGGTTTCCGGGATAGGAAGCAAGGGAGCCCTGGCGGTGCTGTCAACTATGGAACCACTGGTCTTTTACCGGGCTATAGCCAGTCAGGATGAAAAGACCCTGCTTCGTATACCGGGTGTGGGTAAAAAGACCGCTCAGAGGATGATTTTCGAGCTGCAGGATAAAGTCCCGGAATTAAAGCTGGTTGAGGTGGAAAAGGAGCAGCGACCGCTGTTGGATGAGCTTATGGAAGCCCTGGAAATACTGGGGTACAGCCGCAGCGAAGTCCTGCCTGTCATTATGGATTTGAACAGGAATAAGCAATTAGGAACCAGTGTAGAGGAAAATATCAAGCTGGTTTTGAAGGCTAAGGCGCAGGAAATGAGACGCTAAAAAGGGGGGAGTATGCTGGAAGAGAGACTTATTTCTTCTCATCTACTGGACGAAGATGACAACAACGAAAATTCAATACGGCCCGGGCGCTTATCCGAATATATTGGACAGGAAAAGGTAAAGGAAAATGTAGAGGTATTTATCACAGCCGCGCGGGAGCGGAAGGAAAGCCTGGATCATGTCCTTCTCAGTGGTCCTCCGGGTCTGGGCAAGACCACTCTGGCCAGCATAATAGCCAACGAAATCGGCAAGCCCATCCGCAAGACCTCGGGACCAGCCATTGAGAGACCGGGAGACCTGGCGGCTATTCTTACCAATCTGGAACCGGGTGAAGTTTTGTTTATTGATGAAATTCATCGGCTGAACCGTAATGTGGAAGAGATAATGTACCCGGCCATGGAAGATTTCGTCATAGATATAATTATTGGCAAAGGCCCGGCAGCCCGCACTCTTCGCCTGGACCTGCCGCCATTTACCTTGATTGGAGCCACTACCCGTCCCGGGCTTTTAAGCTCGCCTTTGCGCGACCGTTTTGGCATAAACTGCCGGTTGGATTTCTATACACCGCTTGAACTTGGCGAGATAATCCTGCGGGCAGCCCGAATTCTGGAGATTAGTCTGGATAAGGAGGGAGCCGCGGAAATAGCCGGGCGTTCCCGGGGAACGCCGCGGGTGGCTAATCGTTTGTTGCGGAGGGTAAGAGACTACGCTCTGGTCAAAGGTAATGGAAATATTGATTTTTCTCTGGCCAAATGGGCCTTGGAGATGCTGGAAATAGATGAATGTGGATTGGATGTAATGGATAGAATGATTTTGGAAGCAATTATCATAAAGTTCAGCGGGGGACCGGTTGGCTTGGATACCCTGGCGGCTTCAGTTTCGGAAGAATCGGATACCATTAGCGATGTTTATGAACCCTATCTCTTAAAGTTAGGATTTATCCAGAAGACTCCCCGGGGGAGGATGGCTACCGAGCACGCCTACCATCACCTGGGCTATCCGCTGAAAGGGAATTTGCAGGGAAAAGGGCTGTTTTCGGATGAATAGGCGGTCTGCTTATTGGGGGTAAAGGCATGAGCAAAGTATTGTTGCATATTTGTTGTGGGCCTTGTGCCAGCTATCCCGTTCCGCGTTTGCGGGAGGAAGGCTTCGAGCTGATGGGCTATTTCTACAACCCCAACATCCATCCCTTTACGGAATACCAGAAAAGAAAAGAAGCCCTGGAGGATTATGCCCGGCAGGTTGAATTAAAGGTTATTTTCGAGCCTGATTACAAGCCGGTAGACTATTTTCAGAATATTACCTACCGGGAAAGCCGCCGCTGTTTATTGTGTTATCAAATGAGATTGGAACAGGCGGCCCAAATTGCCCGCAAAGGGAAATTCGATTATTTCACCACCACCTTGCTGGTGAGCAAGTACCAGAAACATGAATTAATCCGGGAAATAGGGGAAGCTATAGGGGAGAAGTATGAGCTGCCTTTCTTGTACCGGGATTTTAGAGAGGGTTTCCGTCAGACGGGGATTATAGCGCGGGAAATGGGTCTGTACCGCCAGCAATATTGCGGTTGCCTGTACAGTGAAATGGAGCGTTACCAGTCTTCCCGCAAGAAAGCTTGATAAAAGGTGAAAGTTAGATGGAAAATATGGCCCGCCTGGTATTGACCTTGATAATAAATATTTGGAGTCACAGATAAATGCTACATGACAAAAATGATGATATTTACCGGCTATCCACCTATCACTATGATTTACCCCCGGAGCTTATTGCCCAGTATCCGGCGGAATACCGGGACAGTTCCCGCTTGCTGGTTCTGGACCGAAAGAGCGGAGATTTAAAAGACCGGGTCTTTAAGGATATAGGCCAGTACCTGAAAAAGGGTGATGCTCTGGTATTGAATGAAACCCGGGTTATACCGGCGCGTTTTTTTGCTTATAAAGAAAGCGGGGCCAGGGTGGAAATACTACTTCTAAAGAAGCTTGGTGATGATTGGGAAGCTTTGGTAAAGCCGGCCCGGCGGTTGAAAGTCGGCAGCCGGGTTTTTCTTTCCCCGGATCAACCGCTGCTCATTGAAATAGTAGAAGAGTTAGAATTTGCCGGTGGACGCCGGGTCCGCTTTCTAAATGGTATTAATGAGGATACCTTGTTGCAGGAACAGGGGCATATCCCTCTGCCCCCCTATATCAACCGCCCTGATGAAGAACTGGACCGGGAAAGGTACCAGACGGTTTATGCCAGTAAAAGCGGTTCCGTGGCCGCACCTACAGCGGGCCTGCACTTTACCCCCGATTTGTTAAAAGATATTGCTCTTCAGGGGATTAATATTGTGCGGATAGTCTTACATGTGGGGATGGGAACTTTCCGACCGGTGAAGAACAAAGATATTCGCCAGCATACTATGCATCTTGAGTATTTCGAGGTAGCAGAAGAGGCGGCGGCCTTGCTTAACTTAACCCGGGAAAGCGGAGGACAAATAGTGGCGGTGGGAACAACGGTGGTAAGAACTCTGGAAAGCGTTTATAATGAAGATTGTGGTTTTGTGGCCGGGAAAGGTGAAACGAATAAGTATATTTTTCCGGGATACCAATTCCGGGCCATTGATAAATTGTTGACCAACTTTCATCTCCCCGCTTCTTCCTTGTTGATGCTGGTAGCGGCCTTTGCGGGAACTGAAAGCACATTGGCGGCTTACCGCCACGCGGTGGAGAATCGTTACCGTTTTTTTTCCTACGGAGATGCCATGCTGGTGATATAACGAGGTATTGAGGCTGAACTGGATGTTTAAATTTGAACTGCTGCAAGAGGATAAGACATCTGCGGCCCGGTTGGGCCGCTTAAGCACTGCTCATACTACTGTGGATACCCCAATATTTATGCCGGTGGGTACCCAGGCAACGGTCAAAACCCTCACCCCCGAGGATTTATATGAAATCGGAGCCGGTATTATTTTGGCCAATGCCTATCACCTGTACCTGCGTCCCGGTTGTGAACTGATACAACAGGCCGGCGGCCTGCATCGCTTCATGAACTGGAAGAAAGGTATTTTGACCGACAGTGGGGGATTTCAAGTCTTTAGCCTGAGCAAATTGCGTGATATTAACGATGATGGAGTCTGGTTTCATTCCCATATCGATGGTTCGCGCCATTTCCTCACTCCCGAAAAGGTAATGGAGATTGAAGCAAAACTCGGGGCGGATATAGCCATGTGCTTTGATGAGTGTGCTCCCTACCCTTGTAGCTATGAGGAAGCGGAAAAGGCGGTGAAGAGGACCAGTCTCTGGGCCGGGAGGTGTAAAAAGGCTCATAATAATGATAAGCAGGTGTTATTTGGGATTATACAAGGCAGTGTTTATCCCGAATTAAGGGAGAGGAGTGTGGGAGAACTGGTTGCTCTGGATTTCCCCGGCTATGCAATAGGTGGTCTGAGTGTCGGCGAACCCAAGGAAATGCTCTATGCTACCCTGGAAGTAACCACCCGGATCTTGCCCCGGGAAAAGCCCCGTTACCTTATGGGAGTGGGTGCTCCCGAGGATTTGCTGGAAGGGGTCAGGCTAGGAGTGGATATGTTTGATTGTGTTTTACCGACCCGGCTGGCCCGGCATGGAACAGCCTATACTGCCGGGGGTAAGATAACAGTACGCAACGCTCTTTATGCGGCGGATTTCTCTCCCCTTGATGCGGGCTGTAGTTGTTATGTATGCCAAAATTATAGCCGGGCCTATATCAGGCATTTGATTAAGGCTGAGGAAATATTGGCTCAGCGATTAATTAGCTATCACAATCTATTTTTCCTGTTCCAATTAATGGCCGGTATTAGAGCGGCCTTAGCAAAAGGAGAATTCCCCAGCTTTTACCGGGAGTTTTTCCATAATTATATCAGCGTTTAGAAGGATTTAAGCATTGAGCGGCGAATATTATTAAAGTTTTACTAAATTTAAGGAGTGATAATGTGCCTGCACAGGGAAGTTCGGAATGGATGACAATAGCTATTTACTTTGGTTTGTTCCTGGCCATATTCTACTTTTTCCTCATCTTGCCCCGGAAAAAGCAGGAGAAGAAACATAAGATAATGGTAGAAGAATTGAAAAAAGGTGACCGGGTGGTTACCATAGGCGGCATTAGAGGAGAAATTGGCCGAGTCAAAGAGGACACAATTATGCTTAAAGTCGCTGATAATATGGAAATAGAAATGGTCAAAAAAGCGGTGGCTTACAAGGTTGAGGAGTAGTTTAATGGTAACTCTTAAAGATGTCAGATCCAGCCCCATAATCAACACTTTTATTCAAAAAGGTAATGAGCATTTGGGCGTGATGGGATACACCGACCATGGCCAGCTACACCTTTCTCTGGTATCGGCTTTGAGCAAGGATATCATGATAAAGCTGGGCTACGATGAACGCCTGGCCGAACTGGCCGGGATTGCCGGCTATATGCATGATATAGGTAATGTAATTAACCGTATCGGCCACAGCCAGAGTGGGGCCTTGATGGCGATGGAGATACTCCGGCGGATGGGTATGTTGCCAGAGGAAGCAGCTATAATTACTGCGGCCATAGGCAATCACGATGAAGGCAGCGGTCATCCGGTAAACGAAGTGGCGGCGGCCTTGATACTGGCGGATAAATCCCACGTTCATCGCAACCGGGTCAGGAATCCGGATGTAGCTACTTTTGATATACATGACCGGGTTAATTATGCCGTGGAGCGCTCTACTTTGAATATTGATGAAAACAAGAAGGTTATTACTATGGAACTCGTAATTGACACCAGTATTTGCCCGGTAATGGAATACTTTGAGATTTTTATGAGCCGTATGCTTTTGTGTCGCCGGGCGGCCGGTTTTTTAGGTTGTGAATTTGAACTGGTGATAAACGGGGTGCAATTACTATAATTAAGGAGTTCTGAAAGGAGGATTTTTGAAGTTGCAAAAGAATTTCAGCGTTGCAGTAATTCTAGCTATTATTGTAGCCCTTGGTGCTTTGACCTATTTTGCTTACCATCCCATTTTGGAAAACTTGAATCTTGGATTGGATCTAAGGGGTGGGTTGCATGTGGTTTTGGAGGCCCAGGAAAAAGAGGGGCAGAAGATAAGTGCCGATACTATAAACAAGGCCGTAGGTATACTCAGAAACCGGGTGGACAAGCTGGGGGTCAGTGAACCGCTGATTTATCCCCAGGGTGAACGCCGGGTAGTGGTGGAATTGGCCGGGATAGATGATCCGGAAGAAGCGGTGAACATAATTAAAAACACGGCTGAGCTTGAATTCTGGGATGAAAGCGGCAAGGTGCTGGTAACCGGAAAACACCTGAAGGAAGCGCAGGCCAGAGCCGGCAGCGAAGGCCAGGGTTTTGAAGTTGCCATTGACTTTGATAAAGAAGGGGCCAAGCTTTTTGCTGATGCTACCACCGCCAATGTCAATAAACCGCTGATGATAGTTATTGATGGCAAGGTCATCAGTGCTCCTACTGTATCCGGTCCGATAACCGATGGAAGCGCCAGAATAACCGGTAACTTTACCGCCAAGGAAGCGGAGAACCTGGCAGTATTACTGCGTTCCGGTGCTTTACCGGTTTCATTTAAGATACTGGAGAAGAGGACGGTTGGTCCTACCCTGGGAAGTGATTCCTTGAGTAAGAGTGTGAAAGCCGGAATCGCCGGTCTTATTGCCATCTTGATTTTCATGCTGGGGTATTATCGTTTGCCTGGGTTTATAGCCGATATTTCCATAGTTCTTTATTCGATTCTGGTTTTAGGAACCATGACCCTCTTTGGTGCAGTATTAACCCTGCCGGGGATAGCGGCCTTCGTGTTATCTATCGGCATGGCTGTTGATGCTAATATCATTATTTACGAGAGAATCAAGGAAGAATTGCGCTGGGGCAAGACCTTGAAGGCTGCCATTGAAGCTGGATTTAATCGCGCCTTCTGGACCATATTCGATGCTAACCTGACCACCTTGATTGCCGCTTTCGTCCTGCTCTATTTCGGCAGCGGGCCTATCAAGGGGTTTGCCGTAACTCTTTCTATAGGTATTATTGCCAGTATGCTGGTAGTACTTACCTTTACCCGCTATTTGCTGGTATTATCCGCTGATTTGACCAAGAATCATAAACTATATGGGGTATAAAAGGGAGGTGTAAAAAGTGCAATTTATTCAGAACAGAAAGTATTTTTTCATTCTTTCCGCCATACTTATCACTCTGGGGCTGATTTCCATATTCGTGCAAGGGTTCAAGCTGGGTATTGATTTCGAAGGGGGCTCTCTTTTACGCTTCCGGATGGACGCGGCGGTTTCTTCGGCTGAGGTTCGCTCAACTCTTGAGGAGCTTAAATTTATCGATCAGTCTTCCATTCAAAAGAGTGGCAATGAATTCCTGATCCGTACCCGGGAATTGAATCAGGAACAGACGGAGCAGGTTAATAAAGCATTTGCGGCTAAATTCAAAAATGTGGAGTACCTTAGTGCCGAAAGCGTTGGAGCTACCATAGGCAATGAACTAACCAGGAACGCTGTTCTCTCGGTACTGATAGCTATCCTATTGATGCTGGTATACATCAGTTTTCGCTTTGAGTGGACTTTTGGAGTTGCGGCTGTAGTGGCGTTATTCCATAATGTCTTAATAGTCCTGGGGATTTTCTCCATTTTTCAATGGGAGCTTGATGGAGCGTTTATTGCAGCCATACTTACCATAGTAGGTTATTCCATAAATGATACCATAGTTATATTTGATCGGATCAGGGAGAATCTGCGGCTAAAAACGAGGGATGACCTGACTACTTTACTTAACAAGAGTATTATGCAGACCATGAACCGCTCGGTAAATACGGTTCTTACCGTTTTGTTTCCCCTGGTAACCTTATACCTTTTTGGCGGTTCCACTATTAAGATATTTGTTTTGACCATGTTGATTGGTTTTGTTGTTGGTGCCTATTCGTCCATATTTATTGCCAGTCCTTTATACTATGATATAAAGCAGAAAGCATAGGGCGGAAGACGGAAGACTTTTAACCAGGCCTTAAAGGGATTTCATTAATGAAGTCCCTTTTTTGCTCAGTGAAAATATCTGTGTGGAATGGGTCGTTGTGAAAGAAGCGGAAAAGGGAGGGGAATATATGCGTGCGTATTTGTTTATTGCTCTGATTATCGCTATCTTAACCGGGGTGTTTATTTTCCAAAATACCGCTATGGTTGAAGTGCATTTTTTGAACTGGGTTTCGCCGGAAATTTCCCTGGCCCTGGTTATATTACTGGCTTTGTGTAGTGGGGCTTTGCTCACTTTTCTCTTGGACAGTGTACGTTATTTTCAGATTGCCAGTAAAATTCGAGAACTGACCGTGAGCAATAAGAAACTGCAGACGGAGAATGACAGGTTAAAACGACAGCAAAAAGATGAGGAGAATAAGAAGGGAGATGTAATGGCTGATGGCAGGGAATAGGTGAAAAATCCTTGTATAATGTATTCTCACCGCTGGCTGTTGACGCTCCCCAGGCTTAAATGATAAGATGACCACAATTTATTGTGTTTGGAGAGGTGTGAAGGAGTTGTATTTGACGGGAACCATGAAGATAAATAGCCAGGGTAATTTGGAAATCGGCGGGATGGATACAGTGGATCTTGCCCGTAAATTTGGCACCCCCCTGTGGATCATAGATGAGGAGGGATTCCGGCGAAATTGCCGGAATATAAAGAAAGCTTTCTCGCTCTATGGTGATTCCCAGGTGCTATATGCCAGTAAGACCCTTGCTACCATGGCTATTTATAGGATAGTAGAGCAAGAGGGCCTGGGCTTGGATGTGGTTTCCGGAGGTGAACTATATACGGCATTAAAAGCCGGCTTTCCCATGCAAAAAGTTTATTTCCATGGCAACAACAAGAGCCGGGAAGAATTGCGAATGGCTATCTGTGCCGGGGTAGCCCGGATAGTAGTAGATAATTTTTATGAATTGGAACTTTTAAACCAGCTTTGTACTGAGGAGAACTGTCAACAGGAGATACTCTTGCGGGTTACTCCCGGAGTTGAGGCCCATACCCATGAATATATTCAAACCGGGCAGATTGACTCCAAGTTTGGCTTTACTCTTAGTGATGGGCAGGCCATGGAAGGGGTCAAAAAGGCCTTATCCATGCCTGGAATTAAGCTAGTGGGCCTGCATTGTCATATTGGTTCTCAAATATTTGCCATGCAATCCTTTCAATATACCAGTTCCATAATGATGGATTTTTGGGCGGAAATAAAGAGAACAAGTGGATGCCAGTTGGAGGAACTGAATTTGGGAGGGGGTCTGGGTATTTACTATGTTGCTGGAGATGAACCCCGTAAGGCGGAAGAATGGGCTAAGGCGGTTATGCCGGTAGTTCAGGAAAAAGCCCGGCAGCATGGACTAAAAGTACCTCATATTATTGTTGAACCCGGGAGGGCTATTGCTGGCCCGGCTGGATTGACCCTGTATACGCTCGGTTCAAGCAAAGAAGTTAAGGGGATACGCAAATATGTGGCCGTAGATGGGGGGATGACCGATAATCCCCGTCCGGCTCTTTATGCAGCCAAATACCAGGCCCTACTGGCCAATAAAGCGGAAGAAAAACCTGTAGAAACAGTATCAATTGCTGGTAAATGCTGTGAATCCGGGGATATGTTAATTTGGGATTTAGAGCTACCCTGGGTGGAGGCAGGAGATATCCTGGCGGTTCTAGCTACTGGTGCCTACAACTATAGCATGTCCAGCAACTATAATCGCCTGCCCCGGCCAGCTATGGTTCTGGTCAAGCAAGGTCAGGCGGATTTGATAATTAAACGAGAGAACTATGAGGATTTATTGCGTAACGACCTTATCCCGGAAAGGTTGGAGCGGGATTAGGGAATGCAACCCTTCTGTATTAAGAGGGGTTTTTCCAGTGAGTCATCCTTCCGCCATCCGTCATCCGTTCATGCTATTTCTTGCTCCTGAAGGCTGTCTGGATTTCTTCCTGGGAGTTCTCGAAAACACCTGGCTGGGAAAAGAATATGCACTGATCCTGGTACATCCTTATCCAGTCATTCCAACGCTGGGTATAGTCGGCATTTTCCACCCATTGCGGCTTGTCGCGAGAAGAGGCCTGCACTAGAGCTTTTACCGAGTTCATGACCAGCTCGCCTAGATGAACACAACCCTCTTTCCCCATGATATTCTCTGTTACTATGCGGTTAAATCCAGGACCCACGGTGCTTCCCACAATGTTGGAAATACTCTTTAATCCCTGTGGACAGATGGGAAAAGGAGTACTCTCAGCCCAGGCTTCTGCCTCGATAATTCTAAAGCTTTCAAAATCAAAAACCAGGCGGCAATGAATATTGTGCAGATCATCTTTCCATTGCCCCTTGACTTCAAAGCCGGTATTAAAAACCGGTGCAACACTATACTTTTCTATTTTTTCATACACTTTCTCAGTAACCCCCTGCCGAAAAAAATGCTTGCCCATAATTATAGGAAAGTTGTGGATTAAAAACAATAGTTTTTCTACTTCTAAGCGCATAATTCTGCAAGCCCATCAAGGTATGATATAATGCAGTTATCTTAAGCAGAGGAGTACTATTGTGGAAATAATAACATCACATAATGCCCTGGATTTTGATGGCCTGGCGGCCATGGTGGCTGCAGGTAAGCTTTATCCAGGTGCAGTAAAGGTATTTTCTGGTACACTTTCGAAAAACATACGGCAGTTTATGGCCCTGTACAAAGACCTTTTTTCTATCAAGTATCCCAAGGAAATAGATTTAAAACAGGTTAAAAGGATGATAGTGGTGGATACTGCCAGCGCTAATCGATTAGGCCACCTGAAAGAGCTGGCTTCGCAGGAAGGTATGGATTTTTATGTATATGACCACCACCCACCATCGCTTGATGATTTGCCAGCCAGTATTAGTGAAGTGGAGAAAGTGGGCGCTGTCACTACTCTTCTGGTAGAAAAGATAATGGAGCGCAATATCAAGCTGAGTGCCTTTGATGCCACTATTTTAGCCCTGGGTATCTACGAAGATACCGGTAGTCTTTTATTCAACTCCACCACTCCCAGAGATATATCCGCAGCAGCTCATCTCTTGAGCCGGGGAGCAAATCTGTCGGTGGTGGCCAACTTTATGGATCAGCCGTTTTCCGGCGAACAAAGGGAGTTGTTGCATGTCTTACTCAATTCCTCCCAGCACTATTTAATTAAAAATATTGATGTAGTAATAGCACTGTGGGACAGCAACGAATTTATCCCTGGCTTGGATACGGTAACTTACCGCCTGCTGGAAATAGAAAACTGCGATGTAGCCTTTGCTGTGGCTCTAATGCAGGGTAAGGTAAATGTAGTCGGTCGCAGCCGAAGCAATAATGTGAAGGTTAACGAGGTTTTAAGAAAGCTTGGCGGTAGGGGACATGACCGGGCCGCGTCCGTAATTGTAAAGGGAAAAAGCCCCGTTGAAGTGCGGGAGATTATCATGGCCGAATTGGGAAAAGCGGTTCAGCCTGGTTTGTTAGCCCGGGATATAATGTCAACCCCGGTAAAAACTATTCCCCCAAACATAAGTATGGAGGAGGCTGGTCGTATTATGCTACGCTACGGGCATACGGGAATGCCGGTAGTTGAAGGAGAAAATATGATTGGGGTAATATCCCGCCGGGATGTGGACAAAGCCAAAATTCATGAACTGGGTCACGCCCCGGTAAAAGGCTTTATGAGCAGTGGAGTTCTTTCCGTAACTCCGGATACCCCGGTGGGTGAAATACAACGGATGATGGTAGAATATGATGTGGGCAGGCTGCCGATTACTGATAATGATAGATTGATGGGAATAGTATCTCGTACAGACATATTGAGAACTCTGCATGGTGATGATTACCCCGAGGATCACGAAGTCCTCTATTCTTTCACCGGGGAGGAAAACCAGAACTGCCTAGCCATTATGCAGGAAAGAATGCCTTCTCGGCTTATTGCTACACTGCGCTTGGCCGGTGAAATAGCTGAATCTATTGGCAGTCGGGCATATTGTGTGGGAGGTTTTGTTCGTGACTTTTTCTTGCGTGTGCCCAATTTTGATGTTGATCTGGTAGTGGAAGGAGATGGGGAAGAACTAGCCAGAAAAATGGCCCAGCATCTGGGGGGGAAAGCAAGGATTCACCAGCGCTTTCGTACGGCGGCACTCATGCTGCCGGATGGCACGAAAATAGATATAGCGACTGCTCGAACTGAATACTACGAGTTTCCTGCTGCTCTGCCCAAGGTGGAAAAGGCTTCTATTAGGGAGGATATGTATCGCCGCGATTTTACCATTAATACTCTGGCTATAGCCTTGAATCCGGATAGTTTTGGGGACCTGATTGATTATTTTGGCGGGCGAAAGGATCTGGAAAAAGGTCTCATCCGCATTTTATACAATTTGAGTTTTGTGGAAGACCCGACGCGAATAATAAGAGCCATCCGTTTTGAGCAGCGTTATAAATTTACTATTGAGGATGATACCCTGCGCTTTGCCAAGGATGCCATAGAGCGGAGACTACTGGGTAAACTTAGCTACAAGAGGATTATACAGGAATTGATGCTCTTGCTCAGTGAGATAGACCCCCTTCCGGCCCTGGATCGTATTATGGAAATCGGGGTATGGGAGTATATGATTCCGGAAATAGACCTTAATAAAGTAAGCCGGACCATGATTAAGAGAACCCCCATCATTATCACTTGGTGGGAGGAACGTTATTACGGGAAAAACATTAAGGGTTGGCTGGTTTATTTTATGCTTTTGTTGGCAGGCTTGGATGAAGAACTGGTAATCCAAATCATTAAACGCTACCATTTGGACAATTATGCCCGTAAAGCCATACAGGAGTCCCGGCAAGTACCGCAGATAGTGGAATATCTGTGGGAAAGTCGTGAAATTTTACCGGGTGAAATGGATCAAAGGCTGGATGGCTGGAGCAATGAAAGTATGGTTCTCTTGCTCCTATCCATCAAGGATGAACTGCTTTGGGAAAAGCTTGTTAACTACCTCGACCTCAAGGAGCAGGTAAAAGTAGAGATTAACGGCTTTGACCTTAAGGAGATGGGACTAAAACAAGGGCCTGAGTTCCGCTTCATTTTTGATGAATTATACCGGCAGAAACTCAATGGAATAATTAAGAACCGCGAGGAAGAGCTGCAAATGGTGAAAAAATGGATATCGGAAGGGAAGTTTAATAATGATCCAGTCGCTGAGTGAAATGTTAATAGCATTACCAGCTATAATGATTGCCTTGACCTTCCATGAGTATGCTCATGGCAAGGTAGCTGATATTTTGGGTGATAGCACCCCCTATTACCAGGGGAGACTGACCCTTAATCCTTTGCCACATATTGATTGGGTAGGATTTTTTATGCTTATCTTATTTCATTTTGGCTGGGCCAAACCGGTACAGGTAAACCCTTATAATTTTAAGAATGTAAGCCCCAAACAAGGTATGATGCTGGTTTCGCTGGCGGGACCGGGCATGAATATTCTCTTAGCTTTTCTGGGCATGCTGGCTTACAAGTACCTGCTTCCGTTTCAAGGACAGGAATGGGCTATAATGACCATAAACATGATTCACCCTTTGATATATATTAACTTGATTCTGGCGGCTTTTAACTTGATACCCTTACCGCCTCTGGATGGCTCCAAAATAGTAGCTGGCTTACTGCCGGATTCTGGGGCGGAAATGTTTTATTCCCTGGAGCCTTATGGGCCATTGATACTCTTGTTGCTTATCATAACTGGAGCTGCAGCTTATATTTTCTTGCCACTGGCCGGTTTCTTGAATACGCTTTTATATGCCATTGTGTTCTAAGGCTGCTCCGCTAAGCTCGATCAGGAGGAATATATGAATTATGTAGTAGATTTGGAGTCTTTTCATGGACCCCTGGACTTGCTTCTTTATCTGCTTGATGAGGAACAACTGGAAATATATGATATACCTATAGCCACCATAACCGACCAGTACATGGAATACCTGCAGCAAACGGGAGAACTTAACCTGGAGCAGATGGGTGATTTCCTGATAATGGCTACTTATCTGTTGAATCTGAAATCGCGGATGTTGCTGCCCAGCAGAGTGGAATTGACCGAGGAAGAGGATTCCGATCCCCGGGCAGAGTTGGTGCAGCGCTTGTTGGACTACAAAAAGTATAAAAAGCTGGCCGAGTATTTATTGTCATACCAAAATGGTAACTTTCCCCGGGTATTCTTTCGTGATAGCGAGGACGAAATCTCAGGGATTGAGGAATTGGTTGGGGATGCAGCTCAATTGTGGCGCTCTTTTCAGGTTCTACTGAGGGATTTGCCTGAACAGGAAGAGAAATTCAGGCTTCCCCAGGGAGATGTAAATATCAGTGAAAAAATGGAAGAGATAGTTGAACGGCTGGAAAAAGGGAAAGCCGGGCTGATCTTACAAGATCTTTTCCAGGGAGTTATTAGTCTCAGGGAAGCCCTGGCCTTTTTTTTAGCTTTGCTTGAATTAATACGCTTGCAAAGGGTGGAAGCTATTCAGGAACAAAGCTTTGGAGAAATAAAAATACGCTTACAGGTGGCGGTCTAAATGTTGATGCGAGATCAGATTAAAGCTGCGGTGGAAGCAATTCTTTTCGTTCGGGCTGGTCGGGTGGGAATGGATGAACTGGTGGAAATACTGGATATCCCTCTCTTAGAATTAAAAGAAATATTGCAGGAAATGATTCTGGAGTATAATAATAATATAAGAGGCGGGCTGCAGATAGTTGAGCTTGATGGCGGCTATTTGCTCTGTACGCGCCCGGCCTATTCAGACATACTTGCCCGTATGGAGAAACCGCAAAAAAAGCGTCTGTCGGCTGCTGCTCTGGATACCCTGGCAATTGTGGCATACCGCCAACCGGTAACCCGCTTGGAAATAGAGCAGATACGGGGAGTCAAGAGTGATAGAATAGTTAATACTTTATTGGAAAAAGGCCTGATTGAAGAAGCGGGGCATAAGGCGGTACTGGGGAAACCAGTTCTTTATGCTACCACGGAGGAGTTCTTAAAGGTGTTTGGCCTGACCAACCTCAAAGAATTGCCTGATTTAGAAGAATTGTAACTAATTCAAAAGATTCTACTGCAAAAAGTTATTAATATCATTGGCTTGTATAAATATACCGCTCCAGCGTCCTTAATAGCGACCGAAGGGAGCATCAGTTGTGCCCGACAGGGCGCTTCGCATGGGCAACACCTACGGCTTGTCTCGCGGCTCAAGGGGTACCGCGCTAATCTCCCATCCTGGTCGGCAACCTTAATAGTGACACCCGCAGGGTGGAACACCAGGAGTACCCGCAGGGTGAAGCGCTCTCGCGACGTCCTGTCGCTCGCCCCCTTTCGCTGCTCGCCTTCGCCGGGTGTTGCATCCATGCTTCGCCAACGCTCGCTTTGTATATTTATGCAACCCTTATGCAAAAAAGAGGTTTTAGCAATGGAGTCAAAAAAGGAAAATAGTTAATGGGAAGGTAATACTACTATACCGGGTTTTTCAGTTTTAAAGGAGGATTAGCCGGTGGCGGAAAGGTCTATTGAGGAAGAGATAAAAATTAAGGCCCAACAGGGAAAGAGATTGGCTCGCTATATGAGCAGTACACAGGATCTAGTGGAAAACCAGATTCGCAAAGCTCAGGAGCGGGGAGAATTCAACAACCTTAAAGGAAGTGGAAAGCCTATTTCTTTGGAGGAGAACCCGTTTGAGCCTCCGGAATTGCGTATGGCTTTTAAAATTCTTAAAGACAACGATTTTGCTCCTTTCTGGATTGAATTGGGCAAAGAAATTGACCATGAAATAGATAAATTCTGGAAGGAAGTAGAACATTTTAAGCGTTATACTGCCATATTTTATTCCCAAGGACATAGTTCGCCAGCGGAAAAAAGGTTTGATAGCAAGAAAGCTCTTTTCTATGCCGAAAGCCGCTACACCTTAGAAAAGATTGATAAGAAGATCAGCGATTATAATTTGCACTGTCCCTTTTTCCGTATGGGCCGACCCAATATGAAGATAGATGATGAGATATATAAGGTTATTTCCAGTGTAGAAAAGCTTATTGAGGGACTAAAACAAAAATCCAAATAAACAGTAATGCATAAGGCCTTCAAGCTGGGGAATAATATGGAAAAACAGGAGACTTGAAGAAATGCTGGTCTTGTATATCTGTTTGATTTTATTTGCTTTGGGACTGGCCTTGATTTTATTTATATATCTAAAGGTTGAAATACTTATTGAATTACTACCGGCTGAAAACAAAAGCAATGATAAAAGCAAAAAACTGCTGATTCAATTAAAACCTCTTTTCCGGCCCTTCCGCCAAAGCCTTCACTACCGCTTTGATAGCCAGCTTAAGCTCTCTGTGGAAGATATCTGTAAAAAAGCTGCTCTCTTTATTTCTGACCTGCAGCAATATGATGAATCAGGGTATTTCTCACGCATCGGTATATTTGATGTAGTTCTAGCCGGCTATAAAAAACTCCAGATTGAAAAGCTGGAATGGAAAACTGTCATCGGATTGGAAAATGCTATGGATACCGCTATTTGTACTGGTGGCTTATGGGCTATAAAAGGAAGTTTTATTGGCCTTATCAGCGCGCGCAGTCGTTTGGAGGAAATAAAAATTGAAGTACAGCCGGATTTTTCGGAAATAAAGCTCGCCAGCCACTTGGACTGCATAGTAAAGATGCGAACAGTACATATTATGATTATAGTTGTCAGACTGCTGCTGCATAGCTTCATTAAGAAGGACAGAGCAAAAAGAAAAAGAGCTTCTATTAAAGGACGCAGAGTCTTGGCATTTCTTAAATCAATGATGGGGGTATAAGCATGGAAATACAGGACAAAAAGCAGAACCACCCTATTGAAAGCCTTATGCAGACAGCCATGCAGAGCATCAAGGATATGGTGGATGTAAACACGGTGGTTGGAGATCCGGTGGAGACCAATGATGGTACGGTCATCATTCCCATCTCCCAGGTTGCCTGTGGTTTTGCCGCAGGTGGAGGCGAATACGAATTAACAGCAACATCAAAAAATACGGAATTGCCTTTCGCGGGCGGCAGTGGTGCGGGTGTATCAGTGCGGCCCATGGGTTTTTTGGTAGTAAGAATGAATGATGTACGGCTCTTATCGGTTACCGGCAATCACCTGGCGGAACGGGTTATAGACCTGGCTCCTCAGATTATTGATAAAATGGAAGGATTGTTTAAGAAAAAGAATAAATTTTCCGAGATTTAAGCATTTACTCTGGTGACAGTAAGGGCAAGTTCTAATTTATTCAGCAAAATCATACTCTTCAAAAAGACCAGCAGTGTTTGAGGGGATGGTAGATTTGCTGAATATTGTTTGGTTTCTCTTGCTGGCTTCAGGAATCATAGTGGCTGCTCTTAACGGTAATATAGAAGTAGTAAGCGAAGCTGCTCTTTCTGCTGCCCAGGGGGCGGTCAAAATATGTATCGACCTGGTGGGTATAATGGCTCTGTGGTTAGGCATTATGAAGATAGCTGAAAAGGGAGGATTGATACAGGCCCTGGCCCGCTTAATGAAACCTTTGATGTTGCGCTTATTCCCCAGCATTCCTCCGGAACACCCGGCTTTGGGGGCTATAATACTGAATTTGAGCGCTAATATTTTAGGCTTGGGCAATGCTGCTACTCCTTTTGGTATGCGGGCTATGCAGGAAATGCAAAAGCTAAATTCTGATTCTTCGGAAGCCTCTACTGCTATGTGCACCTTTTTGGCTTTAAATACCTCATGTATAACCCTTATTCCGGCCACAATTATTGGGGTCAGGGTATCTTTGGGTTCGACCAATCCTACAGAAATAGTAGGGGCTTGTATTTTTGCTACCAGTATTGCCATGCTTATGGCCGTTAGCCTGGATTATTGGTTTCGTACGCGCAGTCCCTGGGGGGGGAAGGGCTAAGTGCTTTTAAGCATTCTCACCCTGATATCCCAATGGGCCATCCCTTTTCTTCTTTTGGCTGTGCCCCTTTACGGCATGCTTAAAAAAGTTCCCGTTTATGAAAGCTTTGTTGAAGGTGCGGAACAGGGCTTTTATACGGCAGTTAAAATCATACCTTTTTTGGTGGGAATGATGGTGGCTATTTCTGTTTTTCGTGCTTCCGGTGCTATGGACTACCTCAGCCGGGCTGTTGCCCCCTTGACAGCCCTCATTGGCGCTCCTTCTGAAATCCTTCCTTTGGCTGTAATGCGTCCCCTTTCCGGCAGTGCTGTTCTGGGAATGTCTACGGAAATAATGAAAATATATGGTCCGGATTCCCATATTGGTCGGCTGGCTTCAGTTATGCAAGGAACTACCGATACTACTTTCTTTGTTTTGACGGTATACTTCGGTTCGGTAGGGATTAAGAAATACCGTTATGCTCTCCTGACCGGTCTAACCGCTGATATAAGCGGTTTTCTGGCTTCGGTGTATATATGCAACCTGCTCTTCCGCTAATTTTATGCATCGAAGGAATTGTGGAGCAATTTGTTGGTGTAGCGTAGCCTTAAGAAGTGGGGGGGCGTATTCCCTTATCGGCAATAACTTTGAAGGCTATACGCTGGGGCGACAAGGGGATGGGGGTGTTGTCTCGTATTCTGGCACCACGCATTTAGGTATTGATTAGTTGCCCATGTTTTAAAATTTCGCTTAGTAAACCGCTTGGATCTGCCTTTTCTTCCAGTAAAACAGGTTCAATTCTATCATCAATATTTCTTCTTAATCGATAAAGTGTAGAAGCTATTTCTAAATAATCACCATGCACCTCATCGACTATTACCGCAATATCGATATCACTTTCTTCATTCCAATTTCCTTTAGCATACGATCCATACAAGTAAATTTTCTGGGGTTTGAATTCTTTGCTCACTAGTTCTGCATATTTAGTTGCCTTCTCTAGAACTTGGCTTTTATCCATATAAACAGCACCTCGGTTTTATGCAATATTGCAACGCATCTTTCCTTAGTCAACGATTTTAGAAGTTTATCTTTAGCAGTAGGATATCGTGCTTCAATATTTAACGGTTCAAGTAAATCAAGGATGTCCTTATGTTCATCGGGAAACAACTCAAATATCTTCGCTTTTTTTGCAAGTCAAGTATAGTAAGGTTATGAAGAAACGGAGGATCCTCCAGGAGAGTGGCAACATAATATCCCTTTAAGGCTTTTTCTATTACTTGATGGCACATAAATCCGACATATAGGTATCTGCCACCATCAAGCATCACTTTAGCGGTTTCTAAATCATACTCAGCTAATTCCATCCAATACTGTTGTTTTTCCCCGACATCCATTATCTGGCACCCCCTCTGTTTACAACTATTATAAGTAATATTTCCATAGATTGCATTCTTAATCAAAATTTTATTCCACGCATAACGGTTCGTACGGTGGTAGCAGTATGATCTATAGTGATTATGTGCGCCGGAGCATAATCACTACATATTTGCCCCAAGCGAAAAAATAATATAAAATTGTTTTTGGCAAGATTAATCAAAATATATGGTAATGGGGGAAGTATTTGATGAAAACTGATGTGGAAATAGCCCAAAGCGCAAAAATGCAGCCTATTACGGAGATTGCTGCCAGGATTGGTATCGAGCCAAACGAACTGGAACTTTATGGGCCCTATAAGGCCAAAATTTCTCTTGATATTATGAAGAGAATAGAAGACAAACCCCAGGGGAAACTGGTACTGGTTACCGCTATTAGCCCCACCCCGGCAGGGGAAGGCAAGACAACAACTACTATTGGTTTGGGACAGGCTCTTAATAAAATTGGGAAGAAAGCCATTGTAGCCCTGCGCGAGCCCTCTTTGGGTCCTGTTTTCGGAATCAAGGGCGGCGCTACCGGAGGTGGTTATGCCCAGGTGGTACCCATGGAAGATATCAACCTTCACTTTACGGGGGATATCCATGCCGTGACCACAGCCCACAACCTGCTGGCAGCCCTGATGGACAACCACTTGCACCAGGGTAATGAATTGGATATTGATTCTCGCCAAATCGTTTGGCGCCGGGTAATGGATTTGAATGAAAGGGTTCTCAGAAATGTTGTACTGGGCCTGGGGGGAAGAATCAATGGAGTTCCAAGGGAATCAGGTTTCGACATCTCGGTGGCTTCCGAGGTTATGGCCGCTCTCTGCCTGGCTACCGATCTAATGGATTTGAAAGAACGCTTTGCCAAAATTGTTGTGGCCTATAGTCAGCAGGGGGAAGCTATCACGGCTGGCGATCTGAAAGCAGCAGGTTCCATGGCTCTTTTAATGAAAGACGCTATCAAGCCTAACCTGGTACAAACCCTGGAAAACACTCCGGCTTTTATTCATGGGGGGCCTTTTGCCAATATCGCCCATGGAGCCAACAGTATAGTGGCTACCCGCCTGGGGGTTAAGCTGGCTGATTATATGGTGACTGAGGCCGGCTTCGGTGCTGATCTGGGTGCTGAAAAATTCTTTAATATTGTCTGCCGCTATGGCCAGCTGGTGCCTGATGCTGTGGTGCTGGTTGCCAGTATTAGAGCCTTAAAACATCATGGGGGAGTAAAAAAAGATAAACTGGGCGAAGAAAACCTGGAAGCACTGGCCCAGGGTATGGAGAACTTGAAAAAACACCTGGAGAACATCCAAAAATTTGGTGTTCCTGCCGTTGTGGCCCTGAATGAATTTCCTAGCGATACCAGTAAAGAAATTGACTATGTATTCTCGCAGTGTGCGGCTATGCAAACCGCAGTTTCTATTTCCCGGGTATGGGCCCAGGGAGGAGAAGGCGGCATTGACCTGGCTGAAAAATTGGTATTGGCTACCGAGCAGGGGAGTCAATTCAAGTTCCTTTACGAATTAAACCAGCCCCTTAAGAACAAGATAGAAACTATATGCCGGGAGATTTATGGTGCCAGCAGTGTAAAATATTCGGCGGAAGCTGATAGGATGCTGCAAAAATATGAAGAATCAGGTTTTGGGGACCTGCCGGTCTGCATAGCCAAAACCCAATATTCCCTTTCGGATAATGCCCAACTACTGGGAAGACCCGCGGGTTTTGAGGTAAATATAAGACAAGTCAAGTTATCGGCGGGAGCAGGATTCGTGGTTGCTCTGGCGGGAGATATTATGACCATGCCGGGTCTCGGCAAAGTACCGGCAGCGGAGAATATTGATATAAAACCTGACGGGGAAATAGTCGGCTTATTTTAATTAAAGATGCTGAACAAGAATGAGCAAATGACACGAGGGAAAAGTCCCTCGTGTCATTTAGATTTTCTGGTTAATAAGAGAGAAGACTTCAGCCCGGGTTTCAGGCCTGGTCTCAAAAATTCCACGGACGGCAGAGGTTACAGTTGAGGCTCCCGGCTTGCGCACACCTCTCATGGTCATGCACATGTGTTCCGCTTCGATTACTACTGCCACTCCAAAAGGCTTTAAGCTTTCGTTTATACAGTCCGCTATTTGGGAAGTGAGTCTTTCCTGCAACTGGGGGCGCAGGGCATAGGCTTCTGCCACCCTGGTCAACTTGCTTATTCCCACCACTTTACCGCCGCGGGGGATGTAGGCTACATGAGCTTTGCCGTAAAAGGGAAGCAAGTGGTGTTCACACATCGAATACAAGGGAATATCCTTTACCAATACTAGTTCATCATGAAATTCTGTAAAGGAAACCTTTAGGAATTCCCTGGGGTTAGAATTCATACCGGCAAATATCTCGCTATACATGCGAGCTACCCTTTTCGGGGTGTTTTGCAAGCCTTCCCGTTCCGGGTCTTCCCCAATTGCCTCCAGTATCATGTGAACAGCTTCTTCAATTTTGGCTTCATCTATTACTTTTTTTTGCATCTTGCTCATCCTCCAAGTTGTCTAAAAAACAATTATCTGCTGATTTCCCCCATGCAAATATAATAACAGATAATCACTAATATTTTTACCGTTTAAACTTCTTCCATGCTGAGGAAATCAAAGTTAAGACTTAAATAAAAGATTCCTGTTTTTAGGTAAAAGAGCGTTTCCAATTCTTTTTTTGTTAAAACCTTTTCTGCGGGAAAAACTAAAACAAGCTGCACAAATAATTAGTAAGCTAAAGGAGGCATAGTTGTGGCTAAAAATAAGAAGGAAAGCAGGAAAGACGAAAGCATTTATCCGGATGGGATTGAGCGCTTTCAGGCCCAAAAAGATGAAATGATTGGCGCACCGGTACGGAAGAAGAAAAAACAGGAGAAACAGTAGACTCAATAAAAGTTAAAGGCGTCCATTGGGACGCCTTTAACCTTTAATTAGCAATGTAGGGGAAAGCCTCCGTATCTGTAATAAAGCTATGGTTATTCTCTGGTCGCAAAAGTTTGTTAAAGGGACCATATCCTTGACACATTAAGTAATTATCGGAAAATTGAAAGGATTAAGCTAATAGTTCGTAGAATATAGAGCCAAATATGATTTTCCCAAAGGAGAAGAATAAATTGAGATTGGCCAAATACCTGGCTGAATCTGGGATATCGTCCCGCAGGCAGGCGGAAAGATTAATTACCCAGGGTAAGGTCAAAGTAAATGGTAAAACCATAAAGGAACTGGCTTTTACTCTCAAACCTGGTGACCGGGTTGAATTTGAGGGAAAGATTATTGAGCAGGCGAATAAGATTTACCTATTATTATATAAGCCTGCCGGTTATATATCCAGCCTTGCTGATCCGCAGGGAAGGCCCCGGGTTATAGATTTGCTTAGCGCTGTAAATACCCGGGTATTTCCCGTAGGCAGGTTGGACTATGATACCGAAGGCTTGTTGTTACTAAGCAATGATGGTGAATTCAGCAACCTGATGACCCATCCCCGTTATTTAATTCCCAAAAAATATGAAGCCTGGGTACAGGGTATAGTTAAGCCCGATACTATAAGGCAATTGGAACAAGGGGTGGCTTTGGAGGATGGTATTACTGCTCCTGCCCGGGTAAGGTTGCTAAGCAGCAAGAAAGGACAAAGTTTGCTGGAATTAGAAATTCATGAAGGGAAAAAGAGGCAGATTAAAAGAATGTGCCTGGCGGTTGGGCACCGGGTAATAAAACTAAAAAGGACAGCTCTGGCTTTCTTAACTCTGGAAGGGGTGCCCCGGGGCCAGTTTCGCTTTTTGACTGCTTCAGAAGTAGAGAGACTGATAATGCTGGCCAGGCAGTCAGGAAAATAAGCCATGAATTCATTACACTTGGGAAAGTTTGCTGTTTTAAATAATAAGATTGAACAATTGCCGCAAGGGATTAATAACTATGCAGTATTGATTTTTGCTGGAGACAATGGTGTAAGCCTGGAGAATTTCAGTTCCTATCCCCCGCTCACTTCTCGGGATATTGTCATAAGCCACCTGAAAGGTGAAAGCCCAACTGCGGCCTTGCTAAATCGCTTGGGTAAGCAAGAAATAATAGTGGATGTGGGTTTATGCCATAAGGTAAATGACGATAAAATATTGCAGCGGAATATAGCCCGGGGCAGTAAGAATTTCCTCTATAATGATGCTTTGGAAAAAGCTCAGGTGGAAACAAGCATTGAAGTAGGACTATCTGCCTGGGAGGATGTTGCAGCGGAAAAATTTGATATAATAGGGGTAGGTGAAATTGGTATAGGTAATACCCTTTGTGCGGCAGGATTAGCGGCAATTCTTACGGGATTAGAATTGGAATACCTGGTAGGCAGCGGTTCTGCGAGTGATAAAGTAATAAATAAAAAAATCGATATTCTTTCTAGAGCGATAAATCTGCGTTCTCCCGACCCCAATGATGTTATGGACTTGCTGGCTCGTTTCGGGGGTCTGGAATTGGCAGCATTAACTGGTTTTATTTTAGCTGCGGCAAAAAATAAGAAGATCATAATGTTGGACGGTTATGTTACCGCAGTGGCCGCCCTTTTGGCCAGCCGAATAGATCGCGGGGTACCTTCTTTTTTGATTGCTCCCAGTACTATCCAGGAACCTGGCCACGGGCCAGTTCTTAAGCAACTGGGTTTAAAGCCGATTATTGATTTTGCTATAAATTATGGAGAAGGCCTGGTGGCCGCCATTGCCTTGTTTTTGGCGGAAGTTTTATTTATTAAACGAAATTAGTTTGATAAGCAGCAAATACGAATGGGGGAGCAGAATTGACCAAACTGCAGATGCGAGTCCGTTTTGATTTTATGGGGAAAAGTAAATCCGGTCGCCTGTTGTGGGGAGGTAAAAACCCGGAGCAATTGGCGGAAGAATTGCGACAGCATAAAGCCTCACTTATTCGCAATATTCCTGTACAGGGCGTACATATAGATGATATTGACATGAGCCAGGATGTATATTCAATATATGATGAAATCACCGGTAAACAGATCTGTTTTGCCCCAGTATTTATCACCTTTACGGCCAGTTCCATGGAAGATGCCATCAGATTCACCATGAAAGAAGAATTCAGGACAGTTGAATTGATTGAACCGGAAGAAATAACCCTTTCTCGATCGGAAATAGAAAAGTTATTATTGAGGATTTCCGAAGAGCTAATAAATTACCGGGATTACATTGAAAAAAGATTGGACAACTGGAAGTAAACGAGAGGGAGGCTGACAGTTTGAATAAGATTACTTTGGATTCGATAGTGGAAGCCGTTAATGAACTACCGGCCTTGCCTCATATTGTAGTCAAAATAATGCAGCTTTCTGAGGATCCCGATTCAACTGTTCAAGATATAAGTAATGTGTTAAATCAGGATCAGGCTATGACAGCACGGGTTCTAAGGTTAGCAAATTCCGCTTTTTTTGGCTTTCCCCGTAGGATTTCTACGGTTACTGATGCTATAGTATTTCTGGGTTTTAAGACCATCCGCAGTATAGTTTTGGCAGTTTCCGTAAGTAATATTCTTGATCGGGAAATGGAGGGTTATGCTCTGGAGCATGGTGAATTGTGGCGGCATTCACAGTGCTCAGCCATTGCTGCCCGCATGATAGCCAGAAAATGCAAGTTTGGCAGTCTTGACCTAGCCTATACAGCAGCTCTTTTGCATGATATTGGCAAGGTAATCCTAAATGATCACATGAAAGAAGCCTATCATGAGGTGGCGGCCCGGGTGGACGAAAACAATATCTCCTTTATGGAAGCAGAAAATGAGGTTTTTGGATTTAATCATGCCCAGGTTGGAGCCCGTGTTGCGGAAAAATGGAATCTTCCCCCGGAGTTGGTGGAAAGCATTGCTTTGCATCATAGCCCCCAGGATGCGTTATTAAACCAGCGGCTTACTTCTATTGTTCACCTGGCTGATGCCATCTGTGTCAGTATGGGCATAGGAATCGGAATTGATGGGATGCTCTACCCTCTATCGGATGAAGCATTAAAACTCTTGGACTTTGATGAAATCGAGGTAGAAAAAACCATATCTGAGCTGGTCGATGTCTTCGCTGACCAGCAGAGTTTTTAAAAGTACCAGGAAATCGAGCTATTACTGTAAGTGCTGGCCTATATATTACCCGCCCCCTTATTATCTGCTTGCTTTTCTACATCGCCTTTTCAATTCTAAAAACTATTCCTAAAATAATCATTTATAATTGATGTCACTGCAAAAAGTTATAAATATGCATTAGCTTGCATAAATATACCGCTCGCAGTCTACGCATGGGCAACACCAATGGCTCGTCTCGCGGCTCAAGGGGTGCCGCGCTAATCTCCCATCCTGGTCACAACCTTAATAGTGACACCCGCAGGGTGGAACACCAGGAGTACCCGCAGGGTGATAGCGCTCTCGCGACGTCCTGTCGCTCGCCCCCTT
>Ga0334889_1000262_pt1 | contig 87232 bp, 69 predicted proteins | sample GraSluR1_MG_2_FD_207222 | JGI IMG/M metagenome (GOLD analysis project Ga0334889, IMG submission 207222) | Sludge microbial communities from methane-producing bioreactor in Wageningen University, Netherlands - Granular Sludge_8_08-R1 | ecosystem: Engineered > Bioreactor > Anaerobic > Unclassified...
TTGTACGAGTCCTTCGAAGATTACTTAAAATCTTCTTTTGACTCAATTTCTACACTATGATGTTTTCAAGGTTCTCTGCTCTTTCTCAGAGCGGCTCCGCTTTTGAGCGGAACGTTTTTATTATAGGGGCGGGGTATCACAATGTCAACCGTTTTTTCTAAATATTTTTATGATTTTTCCCGAAGCCCTCTTTGGCGCCGTCAGCATTGATATCTTTCCATATATATGATAAAATGCATTATACCACGAAAGGAGGTCAGGTACCCATAAGGGGATCAAAACGAAGCGCCAGCGCTTGCCCGGACCGGCAAGACGACGAGGTCGGGGGAGAATCGAAGTATTCGGCGGATGCCCCCGGGGTTCAATCAGGAATCCTTACACGACTTACAAATCTCCGGAGTGATCCGGTGGACAAAAGGTCGGCTGCAAGAATTTTGCATCACAACAATTTCAGAGCGGCACAGGGTTCTTTTTGTATGCAAAAAGTTCTGTGTTGCATATTATTATAATAAGAAGGAGATAACAAATTATGTGCGGAGTAATGGGATATATAGGCGACGGCAACGCCCGGGATATTATCATTGAAGGATTGCGAAAGCTGGAATACAGGGGATACGATTCTGCCGGGATCGTCATGGTCCAGGATGGAAAGCTGGTGGTCCACAAGAAAAAAGGGCGGCTGGCGAATTTGGAAAAAGAACTGGAAAAGCATCCGAATGAAAGCCACATCGGCATCGGACACACCCGTTGGGCCACCCACGGAGCGCCGTCCGACGTGAATGCGCATCCCCACACCTCCATGAGCGGGGATGTGGCGCTGATCCACAACGGGATCATCGAAAACTACCTTGAAATAAAGGAGTGGCTTCAACAAGAGCACGGCAGTGTTTTTCAATCGGAAACAGATACCGAAGTCGTGGCGCATCTGATCAGCGTGCTGTACAACGGGGATCTGTTGGATACCTGTTTCCGGGCAGTGGAAAAAATGCGCGGCGCTTATGCGCTGGGCATTCTACACGAAAATGAACCCGACAAGCTGATCGCCATACGAAAAGACAGCCCTCTTGTTATTGGTCTGGGAAAAGGAAGCAATTACATCGCTTCGGACATTCCGGCCTTGCTGAAGCATACCAAAGATGTGCTGCTCATCGAAAACAACGAGATCGTGGTGATCACCAAGAAAAGTGTCACGGTGTACGACGGACAGCGCAACGTGGTGGAACGGGCGCCTTATCACGTCACCTGGGATGCTGCCACAGCGGAAAAAGAAGGCTACGACCACTTTATGCTCAAAGAGATCCACGAACAGCCCAAGGGCATCCGGGATACGCTGGTTTCCCGGCTGGACGCTCAAGGCAACGTCAAGCTGGACGGCATCCGCCTCACGAAAGAAGACCTGGAAAGACTGGATCGTATTTATATCGTAGCTTGCGGTACGGCCTATCACGCCGGATTGGTGGGCAAATACGCTATCGAGCGACTGGCGAAGATTCCCGTGGAAGTGGACATCGCATCTGAATTTCGCTATCGGGATCCCTTCGTGAGCGATCGAACGCTCTTTATCGCAGTGACACAATCCGGGGAGACCCTGGATACGCTGGCAGCGCTCCGGGAAGCCAAGAGCAGAGGCGCCCGGGTTCTTTCCGTCGTCAATGTAGTGGGCAGTTCCATTGCCCGGGAATCCGACGATGTGTTCTATACCTGGGCCGGTCCGGAGATCGCAGTGGCTTCCACCAAAGCCTACACCACCCAGTTGATGTGCCTCTATTTGCTGGCCATTCACATGGGGCGTACTTTAGGGACCATTTCCGACGAAGCTTACGCGCTGTACATCAAAGAGCTGACCGCCATGCCCGACCGGATCTCCAGGATCCTGGAACAGGAAAATGCCATTGCAGCTATTGCCGACGGGCTCCACCGCAAGAGAGATATTTTTTTCATCGGCAGAGGCTTGGATAGCGCAGTAGCCTACGAAGGATCCCTCAAGCTGAAGGAAATTTCTTATATTAATTCTCTGGCCATCGCCGCCGGCGAGCTGAAGCACGGCACCATCGCCCTGATCGACGATGATGTGCCCGTGATCGCCCTGGCTAATCAGGATGCGCTCTTCGAGAAGATGCTTTCCAATATCCAGGAAGTGAAAGCCCGAGGCGCCCGAGTGATCGGCATGGCCAAAGAGCACAACACAGCCATCGAACAGACTGCGGATCAAACCCTGTGGATCCCCGACTGCGAAGACATTTTCACCCCCCTTCTCTCGGTTGTCCCGCTGCAGATCCTGGCCTATTACGTGGCAAAGCTGAAAGGATTTGATATCGACAAACCCAAGAATCTGGCCAAGAGCGTCACCGTCGAATAAGGGAACAAAATCATCGTGTCACAGAAGAAACAGGCCGCCCTGCAGGGCGGCCTGTTTCTTCTAATAGACGTGCTCTCAATACTTCCCGAGCTCGTTTTCATTCAGAATGATCTGCGATTTCGAATCGTATCCTTGTGATTTCCTCTTGCCGTCGTGCTGCTCCAATAGATTTCCCACATCGGTCAGCGCCTTTGTTTGCGACTCCAATTTGAAGTGTCCGATCATCTCCTTCAGCAGCTCCGCCTGGCTGGAAAGCTCCTCGCTTGCAGCGGCGCTCTCCTCCGATGTGGCCGAGTTGCTCTGCACCACCTGAGCCACCTGCTCGACGCCCGTGTTGATCTGGGCGATGCCCGTGGCTTGGGCATTGGAGGCTTCGGCGATGCCGCCCACCAGCTCTGCGGCCTTCTCTACACCTGCAACGATCTCGTTCAGGGCGGATGCCGTGTCGTTGGCGATCTTGGTTCCGATCTCCACCTTTTTCATCGAGCCTTCGATGAGCTCTGTGGTTTCTCTGGCCGCCGCAGCGCTTCGCGCCGCAAGGTTCCGTACTTCTTCGGCAACCACCGCAAAGCCCTTTCCGTGCTGCCCGGCTCTTGCCGCTTCCACGGCCGCGTTCAGCGCCAGGATATTGGTCTGGAAGGCGATGTCGTCGATCACCTTGATGATCTTAGAGATATTCACCGAGGAGTCGTTGATCTCCACCATCGAGTGGAGCATTTCCTTCATCTGGCTATTGCCCTTCTCCGCATTGGCCTTGGCTTCGTTGGACAGATCGCTTGCCTGATTTGCGTTCAGGGCGTTCTGCCTGGTCTGGGCGGCGATGTCTTCGATGGAAGCGGTCAGCTCTTCGATGGAGCTTGCCTGCTCCGTAGCCCCCTGAGACAGCGTCTGGCTGCCGTCGGACACCTGTCTGGAGCCCGAGGCCACCTGGTCGGCTGCTTCGCGGAATTGGCCTATGATCTGATTCATGGTCATGATGATGTTGTTCAGTGAATCCTTGATCTCGACGAAATCGCCTTTGTAATCGGCCGTGATGGCGATGTCCAGATTGCCCTCTGCCATTTCGGAAAGCACAGTGGATATTTCGTTGATATAGCTTTGCAGATAGGCCGTTGTCGCGTTCAGGGAATCCTTGACCGCCACGAAGCTGCCACGATATTCGCCCTCCATTGCAGCGCCCAGATTTCCTTCCGTGATCTGCCCCAGGACATCGATCGCTTCCAGCATCGGCTGACTCATTGCATCAAGGGTCTGGTTGATACCGCTGACTACATTTCTGAATTCGCCATTGAATTGATCTTTGTCGATGCGAAGCTCAATGTTTCCTTCGATGGCGCTTGAGGATATAGTCGTCGTCTCATCCACAAGCATTTTTACATTTTCCAACATACTGATCAGAGACGGAATCAACGTGTCGTTATCGCCCCTGCGGCCGACCTGTTTCAAATCATCCAGCTTCGACAAATCACCTTCCGCCACATCCTCCACCACGCCAATGGTGTCTCTGACACTGGAAATCACATTGTTGATGCTATGGCGCATTTTTTCGTAAATGCCCACATAGGCGCCGTCCATGGTCCGGGAATAATCATTTTTGCTCATCTGCCTCAGAATCTCATTGCCTTGCACGAGGGCATCCAATCCCTCCACGCAGGCGTTGATACTGTTTTTGATGTCATTAAAATCTCCCTTGTACTCATCGATGATCTTTTCGGGAATCTCTCCTTTTCCGATCTGTTCGATATAACTTGCCGCCATAATGAGAGGTTCGACGACCGAATCCAGCGTGTGGTTCACCCCTTCGATGATCTTTGCAAAATCTCCGCCGTGGCGGGTGCTGTCTGCCCGAACCGAAAGATTTCCCTCGACGCCTGCGTCCGCAAGCATCATGGCATCTTCGATCAGGGCGTTGACTGCTTCGATGCAGACATTCAAGCTGATTTTGATGTCGTTAAAATCTCCGTTGTATTCATCGGTGATCATTTCGGGAATATCTCCCCGGCTGATTCGATTCATATACGTTGCGGTAATCGTAAGCGGTTCAATGACGGCATCCAGGGTCCGATTGAAACCTGCGATGATTTCCTGATATCCGCCTTCGAACAAATCGGTGTTGCCCCGATTGGACAAGTCGCCGCCCAACGCGGCTTCCGTCATCCGCTCTGCCTCGCTCACAAGGCTCCTGAGCATATTCGCCACACCGTTCATGCTGAATGCCAGCTGATCCTTTTCAGAGCGAGGTTTGATTTCGACTTCCAGGTCGCCGGAAGCGATACGATCCGCCTCGGCTGCTTGATTTCGTATACTTTCCGTCATTTTCCCGAAGGACGCCATCAGTTGTCCGACCTCGTCCTCCGCCGTCACTTCGATCTCAAAATCAGTATCTCCCACGGCGATGGCGTCTGCCACCTGAGATAGTTTCTTTAACGGCGCCGACAGGCTCACGCGGAGGAAGAAGATCATCAGCACCGTAAACAGTACCAGGATCGCCAGAGCCATCAGAACGACCTGAAGGACCGTGCTTTGGATTTGCGCATTGGTGACTGCCATGGATTCTCCGGCGAAAATCAATCCCACCGAAGATCCGCTTGCATCCAGGATCGGACGATAGGCCGTAACATACGGCATGCCTAAAATATCAGCCTTCCCGTAGTAATCCTGCTTTTGATCCAATACGATCTCGGCGATGACGGGATCAAGGGTGGTGCCCAGTAATCGCTCTCCATCCTGAATGATCGTCGTTGACGTCCGCACATTTCCGGAAAAGATGGTAACATCGGTGCCATAGAGGCTTTTCACCAGATCGACCAATGCATTGTTGCTCAGAGAATACCCTCCCGAAAGAGTTCCCAGCATCTGCCCGGCGGAACCTCTGAGCGGAACGCCGGCCCAAATGAAGAATTGATTATCCTCTGCTGCTTTAAAGCCCACCTCTTTGGATCCGGAAAGAGCTGACTGAATGATCTTTTCTCCGGACAGGTCGCCGCTGAACTGATCATAAGAATCCGACCCGAGGATCACTTTTCCGGTCAGATCGGTGATCGTAACAAAATCCAGATCCGTATAGGCTGCATAATCCCGGACCACGGACTTGAGATATGTTCCGTCGTTCCGCTCAAGCGCGCCGATGATTCCGGCAGATTTAGACAATTGCAGAACATAGTTTAAAGACGAGTCTTGCTGAGCCGCCAATCGTTCGTCGATGGCCTCCAGACTCAAGGCGGATTGTTTCTGGGCCACCGCCTGATTGTATTCACTGTAAGACCAGATCGCTCTACCAACAGAGATCGTTAAGGCTAATACCATGATGACGACAAAAGCTGCCATGACTTTAACTGTGATCGGGAGGTCGAGAAACCGTTTGAAAAACTTTAGATTTTTCATTGAATTCGCATCCTTTCCTTCGTGCTTCCGGCAAATTGTATGATTTGACTTATAATTAACAGGCTGTTACCAGTATCTTCGACAGATATTCGTAATTCTTTAACAATACTTGCCCTTTTTGTTCCGAAATACATCCATGCGCCCTGACGCTTGAGCGAAAGAACAAAACACCACACGTGAGTAGTGTGGTGTCTGGAAATTGCACTTTGCTTTACCGGAATCCTGCGATTCGCCGGGTCGGGATTTATTTTTGAAGTGCCCGCCGGGCATACCGGACACGGAATGAATATCTGTTTGTCAAGAAGGAATTCTTAAAACAACAGATTGATCGCCTGAGACGCCAGCACAATACAGATCAGCGCGATGGGATAGGTGGCCGCATAGGCCGCGGCGATCATATCGGTTCCGGCTACGGCGATCAGGCTGCCCAAAGCGGGCGTGCTGGTCATTCCGCCGCAGATCGTCCCAAGCGCGGTAAAAGGCATCAGTCCGAACACCTTTAATGCGATCACAAAGCCGACGATCATGGGGATCAAGGTCATGGCCACGCCGATAAAAAACAGGTTGGCGCCATAAGTTCTGAGCACATCCACGAAGCCGTTTCCGGCAGTACAGCCCGCACCGGCCAGGAACAGGACCATGCCGAATTCCCGCAGGGTGGTGAGAGTGGCTTTCGGTACCTCTAACGTGATTCTTCCGATGCGGCTAAAGTGTCCGGCAATCAGACCGGATAAGAGCGGACCGCCGGACAAGCCCAAACTGAACGATGTACCGCCCGGCAGAGGGATGTTCACATTTCCCAGGGCGATTCCCAGAAATACGGCCAGGGAAAACGCCGCAAGACCGAAGGGATCCATCTGTATGATCTTTTGGCTGTCATCGCCGCCCGGCTTCGTGCTTCGCTGGGAAGATTGCAACATCTCCAGCTCCTGTCCGATATTGCAACGGATCATCCTGGGAATCAGCTGTACAAAAAGGACTACACCCAAAACGCCAAAGGGATAGGCAATGCCGTACCCCACAGAGGCAATGGCGTCGCCGCCGGCTTCCAGCGCAGCCGCCAAACCCGGTGTGCTGGTGAGGGCGCCGCACAGGAGGCCGGTGCCTAAAGCAGCGGGAATGTCGAACAGCAAAATGGCCGCTATGCACACAAGGGCGCCGGTGAAAATAATCAGAAAGCCGATGCCGATATATGCAAAGGCTTTCTTTTGAAAATTTCGAAAGAATACGGGGCCTGCGATGTAGCCGACTGCCGTCACGAAACAAATCAGGCCCAGATTCTGTATTTCTTTCGGAAGAGTAACGCCCCAATGACCGAATACCAACGCGACAAGTATGATCCCCGATGAGCCCAAATTGACACCTTTGACGGTGATCCGTCCCAGCAGATATCCCAAGGCCATGATCAGGAATAGAACCGCAATTGTATTCATAAACGTTTATTACTCCTTGAGCAGTTCCAGTGCGTCTTCGACGATCTGCCTGCGCCTGGCCAGCTCCTTCTCTTCTGTAAGTTCGGGATCACCCGTTGGATAGGGGATCGCCTGGGCGCCCGAGATCCGGGCTGCGCCTACGGTAGTGGAAATCGGCGTGACCGTGCAGACGTGAGCTGCCGGAATGCCTGCTTTTTCAAATTGCTTAACGATCGTTGCACCGCAACGTGTACAGGTTCCTCAGGTGGAGGTGAGGATCACAGCTTCCACACCGTCTGCTTTCAGCTGACGAACCATCTCGTCGCCCATGCGGGTGGCATCGGCGACCGACGTGGAGTTCCCCGTTGTGCTGCATAGATAAGGATACACCTCGCCGATGATCCCTTCTTTTTCCAACTCTTTCATAGTGTTGTAGGGCGCGACCCGGTTGGGGTCGTCGTTGGCATACACAGGATCGTAACCCGCATGGACAGATTCCCAATCACCTGCATCCAAACGGGTCATGCCGCTTAGATCGTACCGGCCCCAGACCTTCGCCGTAGCGGCAGGAATGTGATCCGGATTTCCTCTGGGCACGATGCCGCCGGAAGTAAGAAGCGCTACTTTTGCCTTCCGCAAGTCCTTGACAGGAGTTGATGGCTGCACTTTATCGTACATGGAAATCTCCAGTTCCGTCTCAAAGGGTTCCCCTTTGATCTTAGCCAGGAGCATATCCACGGCGCGGACTGCGCCGTTCTTTTCTGCAAACACGTTGATCCGACGCCCTTTCGGGAAGTAGCCTTCTTCTTTGGGCAGGCCGACGGGTTCCCCGGCCAACAGCTTGTTGGCGAAATCCGCCATCCGCTTGGCGTCCTTGGTCATGGAAGCCGCGGATTTCCCGGCCTGCATGATATAAATGCTCTTCCGGTACATTTCCAGCGCCGGGTTTTCTTCGTACATGGCCGTCAGGCTCTGTACGCCCAGCTGCTCCTGAACAAACGCGCAGGCATCGGCGCAGGCGATCCCGAAGCGTCCGGCATTAAAAGCCGGTCCCGCCAACAGCATGTCCGGATGATAGGCTTCTACCTGTTCGCGGATGAAGGCCCGGCAGGTCTCCATATTTTCGGCATAATAGTTGTCTCCGCAAAGGATCGTGGCCACAATTTTTGCGTCTTTGAGCTGCGGAGCGAAAGCATTGGCATTGCCCTTGGGCCCTTCGTGGATCTGAGGCTCGGTATAGGCCGCTTCTTCGCCGCCGATCTGTCCGAAGAACTGATTGGTGTAAAACAAAACTTTTTTCATCTTCTGAGTTCCTCTCTATACAGTGATCGCTGTGAGAAGCGTATTACCCTGCAGGTTGTGGCTTCCCATGATTCCATGTATTTCCACAAGCAGCGTGCCGTCGGGCTTGATGGAGTCCACATTTCCGCCCGTCACACGCTCGATATCTTCCAGCTTGCCGATGACCCTGTCGACCTTCGGCAGCAAAATCGTAGCATTGCTGTTTCCCGTCGTCACGATGGCGTCGGCCTCTTTGACCATATCGGGCAGGGATTCGGACATGCCGTCTGTCCCGGCGTCTTCGTTGGTAACGATCACCGTCTTGACCCCCTTCTCTTCGATATTTTTGCAAGCCATCATCAGATCTGTCGTCGGATTTCCGAAGCCTTCCTGGGTAATGATCGCCGCCTCGACGCCCAGAGATTCCACCAGCTCTGCGACCAGCATAGCGCCTCGGTATTTTTCTTTAAGTGTCACCATCATGGGGTTCAATACCAGTCCGACAAAATTAAGATCCTTGCCGTGGCGATGGAAGAGCTCATCGATCACCGCGTTGTTCAAATGGTGGAACGTTGTGGTTTTGGAGCCCGGTGATACGCAGTTTCCGCTCACCAGAGCGCCATCCATAAACTCCAGAGGTGAAACCATGGCAGGGATCAGCTTCTTGGTGTCTCTTCCGTAAAAATAAGTGTCGTGAAGCAGCCCCTGGGACATGCAGTTGCAAACATAGGCAACCTTGGGAAGCTCAGGATACATCGCGTACCGCTCCCCGATCGCCGGCCATTCGTAGACCGTCTTTTCGTAGTCCTCACAGCCGACGGCGATCTGGCCGATATACTGCGCTGCCTTGACGCCGGCAACCCGGACCACCTCCTCGTGTTCGTGGGGGTTCACGTCGTCGTGCTTGTCGATGATCATCACGATGTTGATATACCGGGAAAAAATCGTGAAATCCGCTCCGGGTCCGCTCATATCGATCAGACCCTCCTGGAAGCCGACGATGGGGCCGGTCGTAGTAACGACACAACCCTTCAGGGCGTAAGTGATCCCTTTTCCGCCTGCCGTCATTTTTTCGCTGAGCATGCCGGGAAACGTACTGCCGCCCTCCAGCTTGGCCCGAGGTTCGATCACATCCTTGACCGGCAGGATCCGTGCGGATTCGCCGGGTCTGGCCAGATCAAAAGAAACAGAACGGATCCGTTGATCTTCCATAATCAGCGTTTCCAGTTCTCCCGTGTCGATAAAAAGGATGCCGTCCGCAAAGCGATTTTCTTTGCCAAGAACCACATCCTTTACCTGAACTTTTCTCAATTCAAGACTCATTATTGATCCTCCTGATCGTTCTATAACCATTACAGGTTTACGACAATGATTATAACACAGGATGCCGATAAAACAAGCGTGACCTTCCCTATTCAGGCCTTGGCCAAAGGACCGTTACTCGGGTCCCCTGTCCGGGTTTGCTGTCGATTCGCACTTCCGCTCCGTGGAGCGCGGCGCCGTGTTTGACAATGGAGAGTCCGAGTCCCGTGCCCGCAACCGTGCCGGAATGACTCTTGTCCACTCGATAGAACCTCTCGAACACTCTGTCGATGTCTTCCTTTGGAATACCGATGCCAGTGTCGGACACACACATTTCGATGACTTTCTCTTTTTCGGAGAGCGTTACAGAGACTTTGCCGTCGGGCACGTTGTACTTTACTGCATTGTCCATCAAATTGTAAACAACCTCTTCCACGATCGGACCCACGCCCAGGATCGGAGACGGGCCGCCGTCAATCTCAAAAGTGACCCCGGATCGCTGTGCCGCTTCTTCCAGCTGTCGGGCCGCCTCCAAGGTAATTTGATACAGATCCACTTCCTGACGTTCCCGGTCCACGGCGCCCTCATCAAGCTGGGACAGGCGAATGGTGTCCCGGATCAAAGAAATCATCCGTTCCGCCTCCCGATGGATATGGCCCGCAAAATGAACCACATCGTCACCCTTGATCATGCCGTCCTTCATAATTTCCGCAATGCCGGATATGGATGTGAGAGGCGTCTTAAGCTCGTGGGATACGTTGGCGGCAAATTCCCGGCGAAGCTGCTCCCATTCCATCTGGCTTGTCACATCCATGGCCAGGATCACCAACCCGTGAAGTACATCGCCTTCCAGCACCGGATCGACTACGATACGGATGTTGCGGCCTCCGGCGTTGATCACTTCCGTGCTGCGTGTGCCCCCGATAGCCAGATCCACGGATTTTCGGAAGCTTTCGCACCGATTCAGAGCAAGCAGAGAACGATCCTGAGTCAGATGTTCCACCCCCAGCAATTCCAGAATACTCTGGTTGTAGGACAGGATTTTTCGATTGGCATCCGCCACCAGGAAACCTTCGCTCATATGGCGGGTGATCATCTCGAATTCCCGCTGCTTCTGCTTCAGTTGGTCCATTTGCGTTCCGATGGTCTTGTTCTGATCCCTCAATTTTTTCAAAAGCGGTGTAAGCTCAGGATAGATTTCTCCTTTTTCCGGATGCTCCGGATCAATACTGTTGATCGGCTCCACGATCCGTTCCGAAAGCTTCAATGCCAAAACAGCACTCAGTCCCAGAGCTATGGCCGCGATCAGGATCATCGGTCGGATCATCCCCTTGACCAGCGCGCTTACAGATTGCTGCGCAGCGGAGAGTCGCAGGACAGATCCGTCGCTCAACAACTTGGCATAATACAGAGTCTTCTGCCCCAGCGTGGCCGATTCTCTCGCGCTCCGGCCCTGTCCTTGCTCCCGGGCGAGGATGATCTCCTCCCGGTCCGAATGGTCCTCCATGGAAGCCGGATCGGCATAGTTGTCATACAGAACGATCCCTGCGGAACTGATCAATGTCACCCGATCGCCTCCCGGAGGAAGCGACTCCAGATAAGACAATCCCTGATTTTCCAGCGCAGACTCAATATAGGAAGCGCTCTGCTCCAGCATCCCGAACATTCTGTTTTCAAAATACCCGTAGAGCGTGCCCGCAAATAACACGACGCAGAGGAAAAGCGTTGTCAGAACCACGATAAAAGTAGATCGATAAATGCGCCGAATCATGAAGATCCTCCCAATTTATAACCCACGCCCCGAACGGTCCGGATCAGATCTCCCGCCGTATCCAGTTTGCTGCGGAGGTTTCGGACATGTACATCCACCGTACGGTTTTCGCCGTCAAAATCATAGCCCCAGATTTTTCGCAGGATCTGATCCCGGGTCAAAACGATGCCGCGATTTTCCAGTAAAAAGCAAAGCAACTCGTATTCCTTGAGCGTCAGCCTGATTTCCCGACCCTCCACAAGGACCTGGTGCTTTGCAGGGCAAACATACAGATTTTCGATGGCGTATTCCGCCAAGGGCTTCGATGACTGATCGGTTCGCCGGAGAAGCGCGCGGATCCGGGAGAGCAACTCCATCATACCAAAAGGCTTCGCTACATAATCATCAGCGCCCATGTCCAGTCCGGTCACCTTGTCGTACTCGCTGCTCTTGGCAGTGAGAAGGATCACGGGAATGCCCGCCGTGGAAGCATTGCTTCGGAGCCGCTTCAGGACGGAAAGACCGTCCTCCTGGGGCAGCATGATGTCCAGAAGGATCAATTGCGGGAGTTCCTCGCTCACAGCTTGCCAGAAATCGGAAGGCTTTTCAAAACCTCTGCCGGTCAGGCTCTGGTGCTCCAGCGTATAAACGATGAGCTCACGGATCGCACTGTCATCTTCCAGAATGTAGATCATCAGGATTCCTCCGCATGTTTTCCTGTCAGCGCAAATTGGACCCATTCGGCAATGTTGGTGGCGTGATCTCCGATCCGCTCAAAATACTTGGAGATCATCAGCACATCCATGCAATACTCAGCCCGGTCCCGGTCAGCCAGGATGATCCGGGTCAGTTCCTCTTTGACGCGGTTGAACAAGTCATCCACCACATCGTCGTAATCGATGACGGCCTGTGCCAGCTCAAAATCCTTCTGCACGTAAGATTCCACGCTTTCCGTCACCATTTTGATGGTCGCCTTGGCCATGTCTTCGATATGCGTGGAACTCACAAGATCCCGATCTGCGATATGCTTCGTGATCTCAGCGATATCTTCCGCCTGATCTCCGATGCGCTCCATGTCGGAGATCATCTTGAGAGCGGAAGAGATTGTCCGTAGATCCGACGCCACCGGCTGCTGCTGAAGAAGCAATCTGAGGCAGAGGGCCTCGATATCCTTCTCCTTTTGATCGATGACCTCCTCCAGGTGAAATTTTCCCTGGATCTCCGACACGTCCCTCTTTAAGAAAGCATCCACAGCCAGATTGATCGCATCCTCGCACAGGGCGCCCATCTCTATCAATTGAACATTCAGCTCTTCCAGCTGTTCATCAAACCTTTTGCGCACCATCATCCAAACCTCCCTGTGATATAGTCTTCCGTCTTCTGCTGTGCCGGCATGGAGAAGATCTGTTCGGTCTCGCCGAACTCCACCACTTCGCCCAGAAGAAAGAATCCCGTTTTGTCCGATGTCCGGGCTGCCTGCTGCATATTGTGTGTGACGATCACGATCGTATATTTTTCTTTTAATTCTAACACAAGCTCCTCGATTTTAGAAGTTGAGATGGGATCCAGGGCGCTGGTGGGTTCATCCATCAAAAGCACCTCCGGCTCTACTGCCAGAGCTCGGGCGATACAGATCCTCTGTTGCTGGCCGCCGGATACGCCAAGGGCGCTCTTTTTCAGACGATCCTTCACCTCATCCCAGATCGCCGCGTCGCGAAGCGCCTGTTCCACAATCTCGTCCAGCAACACTTTGGAACGAATCCCGTGGGTCCTGGGACCATAGGCCACATTGTCGTAAATGCTCATGGGAAAAGGATTGGGCTTTTGAAACACCATGCCTACTCTTTTTCGCAGCAGGTTCACATCCATCCCGCCGTATATATCCTCTCCGTCCAACAGCACACTGCCGGTGATCCGGCAATCCTCCACCAGATCGTTCATCCTGTTGAGGCTCTTGAGCAGCGTGGATTTTCCGCAGCCGGAAGGCCCGATCAAGGCGGTGATTTCCCTGGGCGGGATTTTCATGTTGATGCTTTTCAGGGCCTGAAAGTCACCGTAATATAAATCAACATTTTCTATCGTAAACTTATCCAACACATTTTACCTCCGGGAAAAAGCTCTGGCCACGACGGCCGACAAGGTATTGATCACAACGACCAGGAGAAGGAGTACCACTGCGGTTGCATAGGCTTCATCCATATACAGTCCTTCGGAAAGCAGGGCGTACATGTGTACCGAGAGCGTCCGGCCCGAATCCATCAGCGAGGAGGGGACACCGGCGATGGTGCCGGCGCTGAAGATCAGCGCCGCGGTTTCGCCCACGATTCGCCCGATGCTCAGGATTACACCGGCCAGAATACCGGGGATCGCCGCGGGAAGAACGATCTGAAAAACAGTGCGCAGCTTGCCGGCGCCCAGCCCGAAACTGCCTTCCCGGTACATGTCCGGTACAGCGATCAGCGCTTCTTCCGTCGTGCGCATCACCAGGGGCAGGATCATGACGGCCAGCGTCAGGGCGCCGCCCAGGAACGTAAGCCCCCAGCCCAGGGCGATGGCAAACAGCAAAAAGCCGAACAATCCATAGACAATGGACGGGATGCCCGACAGCGTCTCTGCGGTAATACGCACCAGGCTGACCAGCCGGTTGCCCCTGCGGGCATACTCCACCAGATAGATGGCTGAGAAGATCCCGATGGGTACAGCCAGTGCCAGGGCCAGCGCAGTCATGGTGATCGTATTGATGATGGCCGGCATCATGGAAACGTTCTCTGTCGTATACTCCCAGGCAAAGAGCCCCGCGTTGATGTGAGGAATGCCCCGCATCACGATGTACCCGATAATCGTCAAAAGGATAAAGGCAGTAGTGGCGGCCGCCAGAATCACCAAGATGCGCAGCATCAGGGAGGAGGGGCTTCTCCGATAGGATGCCAGCCTTTGCTTTATTGTTGCTTTTCTGCTGCTTTTCATTTATTTCATCCTCCTTTTGATGAGAGAAAAGGAAAGATTGATGATGAGGATGAACGCGAAAAGAACCACAGCGGTAGCAATCAGCGCGTCTCGGTGCAGGTCTGTGGCATAACCCATCTCCAACACGATATTGGCAGTCATGGTCCGTACACCGGAGGTCAGAGATCCGGGAACAACAGCTTGATTTCCCGCCACCATGATCACCGCCATGGTCTCGCCGATCGCTCGACCGACCCCCAGGATGACTGCGGCAAGGATTCCCGACTTCGCTGCGGGAAGGACTGTGGTAAATACGCTTCGCTCATGCGTGGCGCCCAGCGCCAGGGCTCCCTCGTAATAGCTTTCCGGTACGGCGCGTATGGCCGCTTCCGCAACGCCGATAATCGTAGGCAGGATCATGATACCCAATAGGATCGACGCCGTAATGATCCCCTTCCCGTTGGTTCCCAGCAATTCCTGAAGAATGGGAACGATCACCACCAATCCGAAAAACCCATACACGATGGAAGGGATCCCGGCCAGGAGTTCCACTGCCGGCTTCAGCATGCGATAGAGACGGGAAGGACAGAACCGGGCGAGAAACACTGCGGTGAGCAAGCCGACGGGCACGCCCACCACCATGGCGCCTATGGTCACCCAAAGGCTACCGATGATCATGGGAAATATACCGAAAAGATCGTTCAGAGGCTTCCAGATCCTACCGAGCAAAAATTCCGCCGGGCCGATTTGGGCAATGGTAGGCAGTCCGCTGCTGAACATGAAATAGCAAATGAGTGCCACCGCCGCAATGGACGTGCAGGCAGCACTCAGAAAAATCGCTCTCATGAAGTTTTCCCGAAAAGACTTCATTCTTATTCTCCTATTTCATTCCAATCTGTCGTTTCACCGATAAAAATACTTCTCACTTGATCCAGCGTTATGGCGCTCACCGGATTTTCCCGGTTGACGATGACGGCGATTCCGTCCATGGCCAATACTAAGGGCTCCAGTCCGGCCTCCAGTTCGCTGTCCTTCAAATTGCGGGACGCCATACCGATGTCGCAGATCCCTTCGATGGCCGAAGTCATACCGGTGGTGGAGTCGCTCTGCTGGATCTGAATGTCAGCCGAGGGATTCAAACCCACATACGCCTCTTTGAGCTTCTCCATGACCGGCGTCACAGAGGAGGATCCGGCGATGCGTACCTGTCCGGCGACCCCGGAAGGATTGTAATCTCCGCCGGCAGCCGCGCTGATGTAGCCGCTTTCTTCCACGACCGCCTGCCCTTGGGCACTCATGGCAAAGGCGAGAAAGTCGGCGGCGGCAGGACTCGCGGCACCCAGCGTGGCCAGGTGGAAGGGGCGGGCGATGGAGTAAGCGCCGCTCTTGATGTTGTCCACCGTTGCATCTGCTCCGTCAATGGCCAGCGCTTTCACGTCGTCGTTCATGGAACCCAGTGAAATGTACCCGATAGCTCTCTTATTGCCCATGACGGTTGCCATCACCACCGATGTGCTGTTGCTGATTTCTGCCATCTCGCTGGTCCTGTCGATCTTGTTGCCCGCAGCATCCTTTTCCTCGATGCCCGCAAGTTCAATGAACGCGCCCCGTGTTCCGGAGCCTTCTTCACGGGATACAACACTGATCATCGAAGGCTTCTGCTCTCCGCCTGTTTCGTCACCGCCGCCGCAGGCCGCCAAGCCGAGGACCAGTGTCAGGGCCAGAACGATTCCGATTATTTTTTTCATCATTTTATCTCCTTGTTGTTACTGTCTCATCTTGCAAATACAATTTCATCTTGCAATCATAATATAAAACAGCAAGGTTAAGAATATCCCCCTGCTGTTGTTAAATGTATGTTAAGTTTTCAGACGAACGAAACCGGAGCGCTAGCCCAGATTTCGGGTGATCAACTGGGCCAGGTTTTCCGCCAGCAATGTGATTTCGTCCTGCTTTTTCCCTTCGATCATCACCCGAACCAGCGGTTCGGTCCCGGAGGGCCGAATGAGAACTCGTCCCTCGCCGTGTAGCTTTTCTTCCACGGCGCGGATCGCCTCGGCGACCTCCTTGTCCTTCTCCAGGCGCTTTTTGTTTTCGTTGCGCACCTTCGCATTTTTGAGCACCTGCGGATAGAGTACGACCTCCGCCGCCAGTTCGGACAGCGGTTTGCCGGATAACTTCATGGCCTGCAGAAGTTGAAGAGCCGACAAGATTCCGTCTCCTGTGGTGGTATGGTTCCGGAAAATGATATGGCCGGACTGTTCTCCGCCGATGACGCATCCCGTTTTGAGCATGCGCTCCAGCACATACCGATCTCCGACTTGGGTAACATCGGCTTTCAGCCCCAGAGCCTCGACAGCTTTGTGGAATCCGATGTTGCTCATCACGGTCGTGGTGACCAGACCGAAAGGCAATGCATCGGTTTCCTTGAGCATTTTCGCACAAATATACATCGTGCGGTCTCCGTCCACAACATCCCCGTTCTCATCCACGGCAATAAGCCTGTCCGCGTCCCCGTCAAAGGCAAGTCCCACAGCGGCGCCGGTCTTGCGGACCGTTTCCTGCAGATCTTCCGGATGGGTGGACCCGCTGCCGCGGTTGATATTGATCCCGTCGGGGCGGTTGTGAATGATGTGGAGGTTGGCGCCGAGTTCCGTGAATACCTTCTCCGCCACTTGACTGGCAGCGCCGTTGGCACAATCAACCGCAATTTCCATTCCACGAATATCTGCGCTGATGGTCTTTTTTAAAAATTCTGCGTACAGAGCCATCGCGTCGTTCTTCTGCTCCACGACCCGGCCCAGACGATCACCGGTGATGTGGCTGGAGACATCCAGGTCGCGGGCAATGATATCTTCGATCTCTTCTTCCAGATCATCATCCAGTTTAAAGCCTTCGCTGTTGAAAAATTTGATTCCGTTGTGTTCAAATGGGTTATGGGAAGCCGAAATGACCACCCCCGCATCTGCGTGAAAATAGCGGACCAAATAAGCGATGGCCGGTGTGGGCAACACACCGACTTTAATCACGTTCCCGCCCATGGACAAGACACCTGAGCTCAAAGAATCCTCCAGCATATCTCCGGAGATCCGCGTATCCTTTCCGATCAGAACCACGGGGCGCTCGTCTTCCTTGCTCAGCACATACGCGCCTGCTTTCCCCAGCTTAAAAGCCAGGTTGGCCGTCAATTCTGAATTGGCAATGCCCCGCACGCCGTCTGTTCCGAATAATCTTCCCATATTCTATCCTTTCTTTCAGTTATTGCTGTTCTTCCGTTGGATTCTCACCTATTCGAATCCGCACGCGTACCGTTTCCGGCGAAATAGTCACTTGCACCAGCTGTTGCGCATATCGTGTAGTCAAGACCGCTTCATCTGTCCCGGCGCTGATGAACGCCGCATCGACGGCAGGTTGCAGCTCTTTACTCTGCAGCACGCTGACAACGGCCTCCTCGCCTTTGGCAGTCACTGTGATCTTCGATGCGATCACTTCCACTCGATAACCCGCCGGAACATTGTACACCCATACATCTTCCGGCCCATATTCAAACTGAACCTCCGCCACAGCCGTGAGGGTGAACTCAGCCAGAAGTCGACGGCTCGCTTCTGCGATCTCGATGCCGTCCGGCAGGATCGGCGTCACAGGCAGAGAGATGTCTTCTGTGAGCCCTTGGATGTTCAATGGCTCTGCCACGATCGCTTCCACGGTCTGCAGAATCTGCGCGCTTCCTTTGACGGTGATCTCTTCGGGAATATCCTTCCGAGTGATCTCCCTGTTTTGAGCCGGGGAACCCTCCAGCGGAACCTCCAGCGGAACGGTCTTCGTCTGATACAACCCTGCGGTAATTTCCACATATGCGTTGGACAATCTCACGTTATACACAGGCTCTCCGTTTCCGTCCACGGCTTCGGCGGAAAGCTGCAGTGTGGAGGGTGTTTCAGCCAGAGACGCATGCGAAACTTGGATCTGTACTGTCCGGACCTGATCTACGATCGACTTTGCGCCCATGACACTGATCTCTTGGGGTTGCATGGAAATACTGCCGAGTTCAAAGCCGGCGACTTCGTCGAGAACCTTGACATTCACTGGTTTTTGCACGCTGACCAACTCGTCGATCAGCACCGGGATCCTGCCCGATTTGATCTCCGTTACCGTGATTTTTTCCGGAACACTGACCGAGACCGTCAAATAGTTCTGACCTTTACTCATACCGAACAGATCCGCTGCGGCGGTGACCTGATCAGCCTGAAGATCGATCACATCGGAGCGAGCGCCCTCTACCACGACATCCACTGTGTAGCTGTCTGTTCCTGCGATGGCCAGGCTGCTGGCAGCCAGCACCTCCTGGTTGAGGAGCTGGACAGGGACACCGGTGATCGTCGTAGAGGAAGGCGGATTGATCACGTTTACCACATAGACCCACAGGATCAGGGCGATCACAACCGATATGATTTTATCCAGCCATGATGAATTACCCATTGCTTTTCCTTCCGAAGAATTGAACGATCCGATCCTTGCCGGCCTTCCGGCGATTCAGTCTGTTCATATAGTGATTGAGCAGCATCTTTTCCACTGTTTTCAAATCGAGGAACCTGGACAGTTTTCCGTCCACAGCCATGGAGATGATCCCGGTCTCCTCCGAGACGATCAGGGTCACGGCATCGGAAACCTCCGTAATGCCGATGCCCGCCCGATGACGGGTCCCCAGGTCCTTGCTCAGGTTGTTGTTCTCTGTAAGCGGCAGCACGCAGCCGGCCGCGTAAATGCGATCGTCCCGGAGAATGACCGCGCCGTCGTGAAGCGGGGATCCTTTATAGAACAGGTTCTCTATGAGGGGTTCCGTTAGGGCGGAATCCAGGATCGTTCCGGTCTCGGCAATGTCCAGCAGGGCGGTCTCCCGTTCGATTACGATCAGCGCGCCTGTCTTGGTGGCGGCAAAGTATTCCACGGCGCGGACCAAGATATCGGCAGTTTCTTTCATCCGCTCCTTATCGATGGAAAACTGTTTGGAACCGAACTTTCCGCGGCCCAAATATTCCAGACCGCGCCGAAGTTCCGGCTGAAAGACCACAACCAGGGCGATCAAACCCACGTCCAGAACCTTGCTGAGGAGCCAGTTGACCGTATAAAAATTGAGGGTATCAGAAATGAACGAAGCAATCACGAGAATCAGCAGGCCCTTGGCCAGTTGCTGAGCTCTGGACATCCGAATAAATCCCAGCAGTTTGTATACGACAAAGGAGATGATGGCAACATCTACCACATCGGTAAAGCCTATTCCAGATAAAATCCCGCTCATATAACTGCTCATGGACGCTCCTTGGTCGATCATTATACTTCAGTTTACAGAAAAGCCCGGTCAAATACAATATCCTGTATGCATTTGTCACGGAATTGTATTATAGGCGCGACGAGGTTCATTAAAAAAGCGGCGGGCAAAGCCCGCCGCTGCAGTCCTGCGGCAAAGGTTTATTTTTCAGTGATAAGGAGACCGTAAGATCCGTCTTTTCGCTTATATACGACGTTCACATCGGCGGCCTCTTCGTTCAGGAACACGAAAAAGCTGTGCTCCAGGAGTTCCATCTGCATGATCGCCTCTTCGGTGCTCATGGGATGGATGGCGAAGTGCTTCGTCTTGACCACGGTGATTTCTTCGGTCGCTTCCTGCAGATCGGGCACCTCGGAGAAGAGTACTTCCTTCTGATCCTTGTGGCGTTTGACCATCTTGGTCTTAAAGCGCGACATCTGGCTGGAAAGCCGGTCGATCACTTTATCCAGACAATTATAGATGTCCGTGTTCTTTTCTTCCGCCCGGAAGATCATACCGCCGGCATTGATGGTCGCTTCCAGCTTCTGAAGGTTTTCCTTTTCGCTGCTGAGCATGATGTTGGCCACGATTTCCTTGGAAAAATACTTGTCCAGTTTTTGAAACTTCTTTTCGATCCTTTCCTTGAGTTGGTCACTTGCATTGAAATTTTTTGTCGTTATGATCACTTTCATCGTCGGACCTCCTTTTTGGTTTTTCGTGTTATTGATGATATACGCCGTTCCGACTCCGTTTCCTTTATTCATTTCTCAAAAGGAACGAAACCTTCCGAAAGCGCGGATTGCCCGGCTGACCCGGTCTTTGCCCCCACACTCGCCTTTACCGGGGAATCCCCGAGGACTTACATCTAAACTATGCCATGATCACCGCCCGCTCTGCGAACGGCTTACGTGGGTCCTTTTGCCCATAGCCGGCATGGACTTTCAACCGCAGACCCGGGCAATCCCCGCCTTCGGATACAAGTCGGAATGTTTTATCGTATCATCAGCTGTCCTCTTCTTTTCTGTATCCTGCGCTGACAGCAAAGCACAGGAGCGTCACTCTTGCGGCACCGGCGGCCTTCAGCGCTCTGGCGCAGGCGTCGGCCGTGCTTCCCGTTGTGCAAACGTCGTCCACCAGCAATATATGTTTTCCGGCGACGGCCGGACGATTCTCCTCCGGCACGGTAAACGCATCCGCCAGCATGCATCGTCGCATCCGGCTGTCTGCCAGCCTCAGAGAACCGGTGGGATGCGGCTTGGCGAGAAGATCGGTTCTGCAGACCGCACCCAGTTCTGCGGCGGCGTATTCGGCCAGCAACGCAGCCTGGTTATAGCCTCTCCGATTTTGCTTGTCCTTGTGAAGCGGAACTGCTGTCATCATATCGCATACAGCCGTTTCCATCAAGACCCGTTCCGCCAGGAGCTTTCCCAGATTCTCGGCAATGTAGGTTTGTCCATGAAGCTTAAGCCCGTGGATCATTCCCCGTACGTGGGCGCCGTAACGGACCACCGGCCATACGTCATCGAACGCAAACTCATCCATGCAGGATCTGAAAGGGTTTTCCCATGCCCACGGGATGCTTCGGACACACACATCACACAGTCCGTGAAGCCTGGACGCGTCGATGGTATCGCCGCAACGCATGCAGTAGATGTTTTCCGGATAAACCAGTCCGATCAGCCTCCGAAGGAACTTACGCTCAGGTCTGTCCATCCATCAAATCCCAAAGTTTTCGCAGTCGCTGTGCCAGCCCGGATTGACGCTCCGCAATCGTATCGTTGTCCACCATGGCGGAGCAGACGTCGCGAAGACCTACCAGGATGACGCCGCGCCTGGCCCGAGTGACCGCCGTATAGAGAAGATTGCGCGTGGCCAGCATGGGCGGGAAGCGAGTCATGGGCAGGATGACTACGGGAAATTCCGAACCCTGGCTCTTGTGCACCGTCATGGCAAAGGCGCTCTCCAATTCATCCAGTTGAGAAAAATCGTACTGCACCAGGCGCTCCTCGTCGAACAGAACACCGAGCCGTCCCTGTTCGGAGTCCACGGTCTGAACGATGCCGATGTCACCGTTAAAAATACCTTCTCCCTCGGAGAGGTCCCGAATGCTCCGCCAGCTGATGCGGTAATCGTTTTTATTCTGCATCACCTTATCTCCCTGACGGAAAATCCGCTCGCCCAAATTCTTTTCGTTCCTGTCTGCGGAAGGAGGATTGAGGATGGCCTGGAGTTCCCGGTTCAAATGAATGCTTCCCAAAAGCCCTTTCCGCATCGGCGTCAGGACCTGGATGTCCGACAGCACATCGCAATCCTGGTAATAGCTGGGAAGCCGCCGAGTGCACAGGTCCTTGATCGTCTCCAGGATCTCGGTTTCCCGATTGCGCTCGATAAAGAAAAAATCTTTGTCCTTCTCGTTATAGGACGGGTATTCGCCCCTGTTGATCAGATGCGCGTTCACTACGATCAGGCTTTCCCTGGCCTGCCGAAAGATTTCGGTAAGGCGGATAGAATGAATCGTGTCGCTGCGCAGGATATCCCTCAGTACGTTTCCGGCGCCCACCGGCGGCAGCTGATCCGCATCTCCCACCAGAATGAGACGCGTCCCGGGCCGAACGGCATTCACTAAGCCCTCCATCAGCAGAATATCCACCATGGACATCTCGTCGATGACGATGCATTCGTACTCCAGCGGATTCTCTTCGGTCCGCCCGAAGCGCATATTGTCATCGTTTTCAGAATAGAAGTACTCCAGCAGCCGATGGATGGTGGACGCCTCATATCCTGTGGTCTGACTCATGCGCTTGGCGGCTCTTCCCGTAGGCGCCGCCAGCGCTGTTCGGATCCCGTTGGACGTAAGGATATACATGATCGCATCGATGATAGTCGTCTTTCCGGTTCCGGGCCCGCCGGTGATGACGCACACGCCGTTTTGAAGCGAGGTAAGAATGGCTTGCTTCTGCTTTTGGGACAATCGGATATCCCGGTCCGTTTCCATCCGCCGGATCATCCCTTCCAGATCGCCGGTCAGATGGGAAAGTTCGGCATGGGCCAGCTGAAGCATTTTTCCGGCCACCCGTTGTTCGGCCCGGTAAAAGCGATCCAGATACAAGAGCTCCGCGCCGTCCATGACGTCTGCGTACAGATCCCCCTCGATGACAGCTGTGTACAGTACCTCTTCCATTTCCTGCAGACTTACGTCCAGCATTCCGGCGGTCTGCTCGCAAAAAGGCTTCCTGAACGCAAATGTGTTGCCGCTGTTGGCCTCCAGTCCAAGGTTATAGAGAATCCCGCTGCGGATCCTGTGCGGGTCCCCGGAGCCGATGCCCATGCTTCGCGCAATCCGGTCCGCCTTTTGAAACCCGATCCCGAACACGTCTTCGATCAGCTGATAGGGATTCTCCCGTACTTTATCGGCAGCTTCCGAGCCGTAGACCTGGTAGAGCTTCATTGCTGTTGCAGAGGAAATATCGAATTCCTGAAGCTCCAGGACCGTATCGGCCATCTCTCGCCGCGCCTGATACCCTTCGATGATGGCAGCCGCCTTGACCTCCCCGATGCCCGGCACTTCTGTGAGGCGCTCCGGCTGAAGGTTCAAGACTTCCATGGTCTTGGGACCAAAGGTTTTAACGATGGCACGGGCCGTCACCGGACCGATGCCCCGGAGCATCCCCGAAGACAAGAAAGCAATGAGACCCGCTTCGGTCTCCGGCTCCTTTTCTTCATACGATGTAAACGCGAACTGCTCGCCGTATTTGGGGTGCGTCTTCCAGTCGCCCCGCAGCGTATACCTGCGGCCCTTTTCCGCATAGGGAAGATAGCCCACCGCATAGAACTGCTCATTTTCGGTCTCGAAGACCGAAATGCAGAAAAAGTTATCCTTGTTGTAAAAAATCCGTTCCGAAAGGATGCCGGTTTTTTCCTCTTTCATTCGCCGTCCTTATTGAATGTGGGCTTATACAGCATCCGTCCGTCCAGTGTGCGGACCCTCTGTGTGAAGTCGCCGGGCGCGGTCCCGGTCAGGGCATCCTCGAAGTCGTACAGCCTGGCGTCGATCATATCCAAATAATGCAACAGCTCCGCTTCCGGAAATAAGGGCCTTCTGGGGCTTCCGAATTCCGGCTCGTAGTGGTGCGCCAATATCATATGTTCCAGCATCAACGCCTTCTCGGGAGATATACCCTCTTCTTTGGCCATGCGGTCCACTGCCTTGACGCCCTGGACCAGATGCCCCAACAGCTGACCTTCCAGAGTATATCCGGGAGAAATGCCCCATTCGTTGGAAATGATCTCGTTCAGCTTTTCCATATCGTGAAGGATCACCCCGCAGACCACCCAGTCTCGATCCAGGAACTTGTAGATCTCGCACAGCTTCTCCCCGGACATGAGCATCCGTTTGATGTGATAGAGCAAGCCGCCCAGCTCCGCGTGGTGGTTGCGCATGGCGGCCGGATAATAGAGAAGCTTTTCCTTGTTCTCCTGCAGAAAGCGGACTGTGAGCCCCTTCAGCTCCGAATCCGTGATGCTTTCGGCTCTGTTCAGCACATACTCGAACATTTCCACAGGATCCTCCGGAGCTGTTTTGATGTAGTCGGACATCTCCAGTTTGTCTTCCTTGACTGCTTTGCGGATTCGAAGGATCTTCAGTTGCAGAAGGCCGTTCCATTCCGTCACGTCTGCTTTGACCCGAACCAGGTCGCCTTCCTTTATCTGATCGAGAACGATGGCTTCGTCCTCCGTCACATCCCATTTTTTCCCGTTGATTTCCCCGGTGGCATCACCCAGGATCACATCCAGGAACATTTTCCGGTTGGAACCGGTGCGGATCGACAGACCTTTCACCAAAAAGAAATCGGTAAAGCTCAGATCTGCCGTCAGCGTGTTGATCGCGTATTCCTTGTGCATGTATTCCTCCTCTTTAAAAGTCCCTTTCAGAGACTCTTTTTAACAGTATATACTATTTCCTTTTCCTTTGCATCGTCATTGTTTTGCGCTATAATCTACCTGGAGGTAACATTATGCAAACAATGGGCTTTATCCGACTCGCCGCCGTATCGCCGCGGGTCCGCCTGGCAGATCCTGAAGCGAACGCTTCCGAAATGATCCGACAGGCCCGTCAGGCTGAAGCGCAAGGCGCTTCGGTGGTGCTTTTTCCGGAGCTGTCCCTGAGCGGCTATTCCTGCGGAGATCTGTTCTTTTCTCAACAGCTGCAGGAGGCCGTATCGGAAGCGCTGACCATCGTGACGGAGGAAACAAAGGAGCTGAACTGCGCTCTGATCGTTGGATTGCCTTTCCTCGTGCAGAACAACCTGTACAATTGCGCCGCTGTGCTGCAGCGCGGGCGGATCCGAGGGATCGTTCCCAAAATGCATATCCCCAACGACGGGGAATTCAATGAAAACCGCTGGTTCTGTTCCGGCCGCGCGCTGGCCGGAAAGCTGGACAAAGTTCGTCTGCAAGGGGAAGAGATCCCCTTCGGACATCTGCTTTTCCTGGATGAGACGAGCGGCTTTTCTTTCGGCGTCGAGATCTGCCACGACGCATGGATGCCCATCACCCCCGGCGCCCGGCTGATCCTCTCCGGCGCCTGCGCCCTGTTCAATCCTTCGGCCTCCACGGATTTTGCCGGAAAATCCGCAGTACGCACGGCGCTGGTAAAAGATCTCAGCTTTCGCTATCAATGCGCCTACGCCTACGCCTCCGCAGGGCCTTCTGAATCCACCACGGATACGGTGTTTTCGGGTCACTGCGTGATCGCCGAAGGCGGCGATGTGCTGAAGCAGACGACCGGACTGGACCGGAACTCCACCTGCCTGCTGTCCGACATCGATTACGAAACGATCCGCATGGGCCGCATCCACGAACAAAACTTTGATCCGGGAGCAGACCTCTGCAACGCGCCGCCTGCCTGCAAAACCGTTCTGCTGGAATCACTTCGCTGCCTTGCCCAAACCGATACTCTTCTTACGTCGCCTTCGCGAACACCTTTTGTGCCGGAGCAGCCCGATCAGGCCGACGCCTATTGCCGGGAGATTTTTGCCATTCAAGCGACTGCGCTGGCCGAACGGCTTCAAAGAGCCCATGCCTCCACGGCTGTGATCGGCGTATCCGGCGGCTCGGACTCTACGCTGGCGTTGCTTGTGGCGGCGAAAGCTATGGAAATGAACGGGCAGCCGCCTTCCGATGTTCTGGCCGTTACGATGCCCGGATTTGGCACCACGGACCGGACGAAAGACAACGCAGATCGATTGACGGAGCAGTTGGGCTGCCGAGTCCGGCAGATCCCCATCGTCGAATCGGTTCTGCAGCATTTCAAGGATATCGGCCACGATCCTGCCCAAACAGACGTGACCTACGAGAACGCCCAGGCCAGAGAGCGGACACAGATCCTGATGGACTTGGCCAACCAGACCGGCGGTCTTGTGGTAGGGACCGGAGACTTATCTGAAATGGCCTTGGGCTGGTGCACTTATAACGGAGATCATATGTCCATGTACGGGATCAATGCGGGTATTCCCAAAGGTCTGGTCCGCCGTGTGATTGACACAGTCGCCCGGGACCTGGGCGGCAATACCTCGGCACTGTCCATTCCCGGAGATCCCGATGTGCTTCGACAGACATTAAAAGCCGTTCTGGAAACGCCCATATCCCCGGAATTGCTGCCGCCGGATACCAACGGAAACATTCTGCAACAGACAGAAAATCAGGTCGGCCCTTACGAACTCCACGATTTTTTCCTCTTCCACTGCATTAAGCACGGGGCGAGGCCGGACCGGGTGCTCTGGATCGCAACCCAGGCCTTCGAAGGGATCTACGAGCCTGCCGAAATCAAAAAATGGTTGACAGTGTTTATTCGACGGTTCTTTTCCCAGCAGTTCAAACGGAACTGCGCGCCCGACGGCCCCAAACTGATCTCCGTCGGCCTCTCGCCCAGAGGAGACTGGCGCATGCCTTCGGATGCGGTGGCGGACAGTTGGCTGCGTTCACTTCAGTAGATATTATACCATAATTTCCATTATATGTAAAGCAACGCCCCGCCTTCGCACATGTCAAAGGCGGGGCGTTCATTGCTTTTACGATATCCTATTCTTTCCAACCCAACAGGCCTTGCCTGACGAGTTCCAGTCCGCTTCGGGCGCTGATCTCTTTCCCCGGCTTCCCGTTGGGGAAATATACGGAGACCACCGCATAGGCCAGCACTTTGCCGGTCTGCATCACTGCATCAATCGCCCGCATCACATCCTCCATGCCGGGCCCGTTATATTCAACGGTCTTATGGTCGGGCACATAAGCTCCGTCCAGGACGTCCGCATCGATGTGCAAATAGATTCCATCCACTTGATTTGCGATCCGCCGAACCGTTTCTGCAAACCGGGCGGTATCCTTCAATTGCTCCGTATCCAGATAATGGACACTGGAACGCTTCAGCATTTCCACCTCCGGCGGATCCAGATTCCGGCCGTCGGAGAGCAGACAGTCTTCTTCCCTGAACGGGGGTGTCAAGCCCACCGCTTCCTGCCATTGAGGCAGACTGTTGCCCCAACACACACCAAAGGGCATCCCGCCGATCATGCCAGATACGGAAGTTTCGGGAGTGTTCAGATCTCCGTGGGCGTCCAGCCAGATCAACCCCAGCCTCTTATTCGGGAACGCCTGGCGCAGAGCCCCGGCCATCGCTACGGCAGGACCGCAGTTGCCGCCTGTCATCAGGACCCGGTCTCCCTTCCGGAAAGCTGTTGAGGCATGTCCGGCGATCGCCTTCCCCAGAGCAATCTGGGATTCAAAAGTATCTTTGTCAGCCGGATAGTTTTCGTGATCGTAGCTTACTGTGATCCGTTCTACCGGAAGCCCGGCGGCCTCGTAGACCTTCTCATTTCTGTACAGATCCGTTTCTCTGGGCCCGGGGGCGTACACCGTGGCATCGTAGGGGATTTCCAAAACAGTGAGTTTTCTCTTATTCATATCCTGCTCCTTTCCGTTTTTTACAGTATAGCACAGAAACTTCTGCGCGGGCGCGAAAGCAAAACAGAAGGAAGCGCCTGACGTGCCGGTTTTTCCCGGCGGCGTCAGACGCTTCCCGCACAATATATTCAACCCCTTTTGAATGGATATTGTCTTATTGATCTTCCTTGGTGTGCTCCGTTTTTTCGACAGCCTTTCCGACTTTCCGCGCCTTGCGGTTCTGCCGCCAGGCCTGAAGAGAAAAATGTTTGTCCGGCCTGTGCTTCCGGTACCACTTGCAGCCCAGGATCAACAGGACTGCCAGGATCGCCAGTGCAACCAGATTGTATGCGATCCAGAGCACAACTTTTTCCAGTGAATCCACGAAGTGGCCGATGCCTTCTTTCAGACTGCGGTACAGCGAAGGGAAGAAGCCCTCTGCGTCATCCACGCCGCCGCTCAGGCGAGCCACCTGTTCCAGTGAAATGTTCACGGTGGAGTATCCCACCAGACTGTCGTACCGATTCAGCGTCGATGTGTGCCAGTCGATTTCGTACTGGGTATTGGCAATGGAATTCTCAAGCTCGATGATATCGCTCATGGCTTCAGCCCTTTCCAGAAGCTCAGTCAGACGATCCATCTTTGTGCGAAGCGTGTTCAGACGGGTCTCGGCATCAAAGTATTCCATACCGATGTCCGTCACAGACCGGTCCAGGCTCACCACATGACAGGCCTCGCCCACAGATTCCAGAAAGCTTTCGTACTTCTCCGCGGGGATCCTGACAGTGTAGATTCCATAGATGCGCGTTCCGTCGGAATAGTAGCCGCCCCGATCCACGTGAGAATATTCAAAATAGCCGTCCAGACTGTTCACCAGCGCCGTCAGTTCGCTTTCCGTCTTCTCAAAATCCGTGGTCTGCAGACTCATTTGCGCGGTGTACACAAGCTTGACGTTTTCTCCGTAGCGGCGAAACGCGCCACTGTCGTTTTCGCCTCTCTCCGGCACCGCCCCATCTTCCGCCTTGTCCTTGTACTGAAATTCTTCTGCGGCAAAGCCCAGGGCGGGCTCCGCGCCGCCCATTCCATAGCCTCCGGAATAGTCCTGTTCTTCCATGACTTGGTCCGAAGCCCCGCCGCAACCACCCAGCAATGTCACGGCCAACAGCAGCAGACAGAGGGCCAGCGCCGTTTTTCTTTTATATCGATCCCTTTTGAACATCGTTGTTTCCTCCTGCCTATCCGGCCGGTTTATTGGATGTTTATCCTTTAGACGCGCCTCGAATAAAAAAGTTCCCCGACTGCGCCGGGGAACGATTCGTTTTTTATCCGATGGTGGAGCCGCCGTCGAGCACCAGGTTGGTTCCGTTGGCGTAGGAGGCTTTGGAAGAAGTCAGATAGTACATCCCTTCCGCGATCTCCTCGGGAGTGCCGGCCCGTCCCATGGGACTGGTGCTGAAATAGGCCGCGGGATCGCCTCCGCTTTTTTTGGCGTAGTTCTCCAGGATCTGCGCCATCATCTTCGTATCCACCCAGCCCGGGGAAACGCTGTTGATCCTTACACCGGTGTCGGCATTTTCGCTTGCCACGTTCTTGGTGAGTCCGATGGTGGCCCATTTAGAGGATCCGTAACCGCTTTCCAGCTCATAGCCCCGGATCCCCGACGATGAACCCGTGTTGACGATCGCGCCGCTCTTCTGCAGCTTCATAGCCGGAAGCACATATTTCATCGTCAAAAATGTGCCGTAGACGTTGGTTTCGTAGCAGGTCTTGAAATCTTCGTAGCTGTAATCCTCGGTCAGCACCGCAGGGCCTCCGTTTCCCGCCGTGTTGATCAGGACGTCGATGCGGCCGAACCGGTCCAGCGTTTCCTGTACGGCTCCGCGCACATAGGCTTCGCTGCTGATATCTCCCGCATATAGGACACAACGGTCCTTTGTCAATCCGAGTTCGCTGCGCAGAGCTTCCAGTTTTTCCGCGCTGCGGCCCAAAAGAGCCAGCAGCGCCTCATCTTTCGCATATCGGACAGCACATGCTTTGCCGATGCCGCCGGTAGCGCCGGTGATCATCACGACTTTGTCTTTGAATTCCATTCTTCTTTCTCCTTTATTAAAATCTTGCCAGCAATTCCTTCAATTCTTTCTGGGATTCTTCCAGTTCGCTGATCAGGAAATACTCTTCCGGGGAATGGGCATTGTAGTAGGGGCAAGCCAGGGCGATGATCTCCGCTTCCGGCATGTGCTGGGCGAAAATTCCGGTTTCCAATGTCCCTTGGGCGACGGTTACAGGGTAGTCTCCATACACTTCTTCGGCCAGAGCCATGGTTTCGTCGCGCACGCAGAATTCCCAGTGGGGAATGTTGTAGCCCAACTCGGTCCGCACATCCAGCAGCCGGCAGAGGCGCCGGACTTTATCCAACAGGTAGAATTTCCTGTTTTCCATGAAGCTGCGGATCAGGATCGTGAGATACATCTCCCGGTCTTCTGTCTCCACCACGCCCACGTTGGACGTGCTCTCCATGCAGCCTTCGTACACCCGGTGACGGGTAAATACACCATCCGGCAGAAGCAGGATCAGGCTGCGCAGACGATGGGCGGTTTGTTCATCCATGGCTTGGGGGAATTCGGCCAGGGCATCTTCCAGCGTCAGCGTGACGCCGGGATCCCTGTGCTCCAGTTCGTAGCGGAAAATCGCAAGCTGGCTGTCACAGATTTTATGAGCTTTTGCTTCGTACTCGGGAGTAAAAGCAATGGTGGCGGAGGCGTCTCTTGCATAAGCAGAGGATAGACCACGACCGCCCTGCAGATAGATCAGCTGATAAGGCATCTCCTTTTCCATCTCCAGCAGGACCCGGTTGACCATCATGATCGCGTTGCCTCTCTCCAGCATGGAATTCTGGCCCGTGTGACCGCCGGTAAGCCCTCCGACCCGGACCTTCATCACCCGACTGCCCGGCGCGATGGGTTTGGTCCCTTTGTCGAAACGCATCTTGTATTCCAGTTCGCCGCTACCGGCCACCATTCTGGCACAGGAATCCAGATTGACCATGGTCTTTCCCTTCAGGAGTTTGCAGTCGAAGTTCCAGGCGCCCTTCATGTCGGTCTCTTCGTCCACAGTAAACAAGGCTTCTATGGCGGGATGGATCAGGCTGTCGTCCTCCAGAATGGCCATGGTCTGGGCCACACCGATGCCGTCGTCGGCGCCCAGCGTAGTGCCTGTCGCCATCACCTTATCGCCCTCCACAATCCTAAGTTGCAGCGGATCCTTTGCAAAATCGTGGGTGCTGCCCGGCTCCTTTTCACAAACCATATCCATATGGGACTGCAAAATGATGACAGGGCGGTCTTCCATCCCCGGGCTGGCGGGCTTTCGGACCAATACGTTGTCGGTCTCGTCCCGGTGGACTTCCAGGCCCAGCCCTTCTGCCCAGCGAACCATGTAATCGCTGATGGGCTTCATGGTGCCGGGCACCCGCGGGATCTGAGAAATATCGTAAAACTTTCTGAGCACATTTTTAGGCTCTTTGTCTTTAAAAAGTTCTTCGAATGTCATTTCGGCTCTCCTTCTCCTGTTTTCCTATACTTCCACGCAATAGACTGTCACTCGATTATAGCACAATTCAGGCTTTCGGAGACAAGCTTCGGGCGATCTGAAGCATGATCGCGCACTCCAGACGCTTTTTGAACAGCCGACAGCCATAGTCATACACGCCGAGTACGCTGCCTGTGGCATGATACGCATTGGCGGCGCAGCCGCCGGAGCAGTAAAACTGCGCCCAGCATTCCCGGCATTCCGGTCGGGCATAGACATTGCACTGACGGAATTCCTGCTGTACGGATTCCGCAGAGATGCCGCTCCAGACATCTCCCAGCCGAAACGCTTCTTCTCCGACGAACTGATGGCAGGGATAAAGATCCCCGGCAGGCGTCACGGCCAGGTACTCGGTGCCCGAGCCGCAGCCGCTGATCCGCTTGTGGATGCAGGGCCCGCCTGTCAGATCAAGCATATAGTGGTAGAAAACGATCGGCCGGCCCGCCGCCTCCCGGGCAAGCATTTCTTTGGCCAGAAGCTCGTACTGCGCAAACAAGATCGGAAGATCCTCCTCCGTCAACGCCGCAGGGTCTTCCGGGCTGCAAACTACCGGCTCCATACTCAGGGCAGAAAACCCCAGATCCGCCATGTGGAACAGATCCTCCGTAAAGTCCGGATTCCGGTGGGTGAACGTACCGCGCATGTAGTATTCCCGCTCCCCCCGGGCTTCCACGAATTTCTGAAACTTCGGCACGATCTGATCGTAGCTGCCCCGGCCGTCCACGGTTTTTCGAAGATGGTCATGGATGTCCTTGCGTCCGTCCAGACTCAGGACCACGTTGTGCATCTCCCGGTTGGAGAATGCGATCACATCCTCGTCGATGAGCATGCCGTTGGTGGTCAGCGTAAAGCGAAAACGCTTTCCCTTTTCGGCTTCCAGGCTTCTGGCGTAAGCGACGATCTGCTTGCAGACATCCCAGTTCATCAGCGGTTCTCCTCCGAAGAAGTCCACTTCCAGGTTCACCCGGCTTCCGGAACAGGCTACCAGATAATCGATGGCCTGCTTTCCCACTTCGAAGCTCATCAATGCCCGCTGTCCATGATAACGACCTTGAGCCGCAAAGCAGTAGTTGCAATCCAGGTTGCAAGTGTGGGCCACATGGAGGCACAGCGCCTTCAGCACCGGCTCCGCTTGCATGCTCTGTTCGGCCAACGCGCCGAAAGGGTCCTGGGTAAAGAGTTTTCCCGCAGTTTCCAAAGACCTAAGCTCTTTGATGCAAGCGTGGATTTCTTCTTTTGTCACGTCGGGCTTGTTTCCGTGATCCTTCAAGATCTGTTGTACGATCTCTTCCGAAGTGTGCTGCGGATACAATGCCACAATGTCATAGGCCACCGCATCCATCACGTGCAGAGAACCGCTGCACGTATCCAGCACGATATTGTAATCATTCAATTTGTATTGATGTACCATTCTTATCTCCGATCCAGTAAAAATGCCGCCCCTGGAGGCGGCACTGCTGGTTTGATCTACTTCTTCTTGTTCTCGCACTGCTGATTGGCGATCCCGCAGGAAGTTTTGCAGGCCGACTGGCAGGATGTCTGACATTCTCCGCAGCCACCTTCGGCAGCACTTTTTTTCAGATCTCTTGTCTGGATGGTTTGAATACGTTTTGTCATTGGATGTCCTCCTGTTTTTGATCTGTGTTGCCTGGAGACCGGGCTTTACGGCACTTGGCTCACGATGGATATGATACCACTTTCCCGGATGTTGTCAACGAAAATCCGGGAAAGCGGAACGCTTTTACTCGTAAATAATCAGTTCCGTCACGTCGGGCCTGGAATAGTGGCCGCAGGGATCGAACTCCATGCGCGCCCGGGCGGCTTCGTCGGGATTGATGTCGGCGTAGATGATGCACTCCTTGTCCCAAACAGGCTCGGTCACATAATGTCCGTAGGGGTCGATCACAGCAGAACCGCCGTTGCAGGGGGCTTCCGGAAGTCCGGCAATCTGTTCGGGAGCCGGCCCGTGATAGTTGTCCGGATACATCTCTTTGGTGAAGTACTGGTTGACGTGGAACACGAAACACTTGCCTTCGATGGCGATGTGCTTGATCGTGGCATGCCATTCCGGATTGTTGTTGGTATTGGGGCAAAGATAGAGGGAGACCCCTTTCATGTACAGGGCAACTCGGGCCAGGGGCATGTAGTTCTCCCAGCAGATCAGGGCGCCCATTTTTCCGAAGGGAGAATCCACCACCGGAAAGAAATCCTTGTCCGCATCGCCCCAAATGAGACGCTCTGCGCCGGTGGGTTTCAATTTGCGGTGATTGCACAACAGTTTTCCCTCGGGTGAAAATATCATATTGGAGCAGTACAACGTCCCGTTGTCGTAGTCCCGCTCGGTGTAGCCGATGCTCACATAAGCGCGCGCATCTCTGGCCGCTGCGCCGATCTTTTCCGTATCGTCGCTGGGACAAAGCACGGAGTTATCGTAGTAGATCTTCCAGTCGTCTCTGCAGGCTTCCGTTCTGGAACCTACCGTAAATCCATAGGTAAGTCCATAGGGGTAGCAGGGGATCACCGATTCCGGAAACACAATGAGCTCTGCTCCGTTTTCTCCCGCTTCCCGGATCTGGCCGCATACTTTTTCGATGGTCGCATCCTTGTCGAATAACACCGGTGTGGCCTGGACCAAGGCAACCCGCAAATTCTTCTGTAAATCTTTCATAATTCCTCCTCGATGGCATGCTGTGTTTTTGAAATATGCTTCGCAGCAACGCATTGATTTCGCTCAATCACTCTATCATACTGCTTATGGTTTTTCAATCTGATTTCCCGCAGGACCCGGTGGTTCCCCAGAAATCAGATGACACCGCCGGCAGAACCGATCTCAAAGCTGAGTATTTTGCGCAGGATCGCAAGTCCCTCTTCGAATTCCTCCATGCTGCCCGGGCCACTGAGAGAAATGCGTACACAATTGGGGGGTACGATGCTGCCGACGGAAAACTTGTCCGACGAAATCACATTCACACCGTTCACATTCGCGGTCCTTTCAAATTCGACGCTGCGCCAATAGTCGGGCAGCGTAACCCAGACGAACATGCTGTCCGGCACATACCGGTATTCATATCCGGATAATTCCGTTTCCATGCTCCGCGCTCTGCAGCGAAGCTCCTGCCGCTTCGAGGCGATGATCTCCTCCGCCGTTCCGCTGGCAATACATTCGCAGGCGATCTCGGCGTTCAGTGTGGGCGCCATCCAGAGCGTATCGACCACAGTCTGGGAGATGCGATTGCAAAACCTTTTGGGCGCCGCCACAAAGCTGACCCGAAGCCCGGCAAAAAAGGCTTTGGATATGCCGGCGATATAGATGCTTTGCTCCGGAATGCGCACCGTAAGCGGGCCGGAATCACCGGAGGATGCGAAGCGATACAAATCATCCTCGATCAGGATCAGATCCTTTTTTGCGATGATCTCCGCAATTGCGGCGCTCCGCCGTTCCGACATGAATGCGTTGGTGGGGTTCTGCATCGTCGATACTGTGTATACGCCTTTCACATCGTGTCGGCTGCAGACGGCCTCCAGCGACTGGGGTGTCATCCCTTCCCCATCCATTGCCACGGCTTCCAGCTGGATGCCGCAGATCCTGGCTGCTGTTTTGATGCCCGGGTAGGTGAGACAGTCCACGGCAATGCGGTCGCCCGGCTGAAACACCGAAGACAAAATGCAGCTCAGCGCATGCTGCGCTCCGGCTGTCACAATGATGTTTTCAGCGTCTGCCAGGATCCCAAACCGCTTCATCCACGCGCTTCCTGTTTCCCTGTGGCGAAGCAGGCCTTGCGCCGGTGTGTAGCCCATAAAATCATTCAGATTGTTTTTATGAAGGACTCTTTGTATGATCGGAGCGATATCGGGCTCTGCGGCATACAGCGGCAGAACCAGGCCCATCTCAATCCGCTGTCCTTCTCCTTTGTCGGTGTTCACCAGCGCCGAGTTGAAGCCCAGGTCCGAAGAAATATAGGTTCCGCTGCCCACAATGGAGGTGACCAGGCCACGCTTTTCGGCCTCTTTGTAAGCCCGTGTGATCGTCGTGACGTTGACCCCTACCTTTTTTGCCAGATCTCTTTGCGCGGGCAATTTTTCTCCTGCCGTCAGGATCTCCGCGCGGATATCCCGCTCGATCGCATCGGCAACAGCGATGTAAAGTGATTTGTCTGTATCGATGACGCGCAAATCCCACATTTCAATGGCTCCCTTCTAATTGTATTACATACAATTATGACTTGACGGTGGTACAATGTCAAGCCATACTGTAAAAAACCATACAATTATGAAACGGAGGAATCATAGCATGAGCAAGACCACTCTTTTCCCGGAAATGAAGAATCAGATGAAAACAAAAGAACTGTTTGAGCAGGCAATGGGGTATGCGTACGATTATATCGACCACCTGGAGCAGATGCCGGTGTCACCGGCGGCCTCTTCGCTGGCAGAAATGAAAATCTTCGACGAACCCATGCCTGCGGAACACTGCGAGGCCGATGAACTTCTGGGCCTTCTCCACCGGTACGGATCCACCAACACGGTAGCGCAAACCGGCGGAAAATATTTCGGCTTCGTCTGCGGCGGCAGCGTTCCGGTCTCCCTGGCGGCAAAGTGGCTTTCCGACCTCTGGGACCAGAACAGCGCCCTGTTCGTGCTGTCGCCCATCGCAGCCAAGCTGGAAGAGGTTTGCGAAAAATGGATCACTGAACTTTTGGCACTTCCCCGGGGGACCGCCGCCGGCTTTGTCAGCGGCTCCTCCACGGCGATCATCTGCGCCATCGCCGCAGCGCGCAACGAACTCCTGCGGCGGCAGAACTGGGATGTGAACGTGAACGGCCTGTTCGGCGCCCCGCCCATCCGCGTCGTGCTCAGCGAGCAGGCCCATTCCTCCGTATTCAAAGCGCTGGCGCTGCTCGGGCTGGGCAAAGGACGGGTCGAACTGGTCCCCGCCGACGAACAGGGACGGATCTCGCCGGACAGACTCCCCGTACTGGATCGAAACACGCTGCTGATCCTCCAGGCCGGCAACGTGAACAGCGGCGCCTTCGACGATTTCGATCAGATCTGCAGGATCGCAAACGAAGCCGGCGCCTGGGTCCATGTGGACGGCGCCTTCGGACTTTGGGCGGCGGCTTCCCAGCGCTTCCACAGCCTGACCCGGGGCATGGAAAAAGCGGATTCATGGTCTGCCGATGCTCACAAAACCCTCAACACGCCCTACGACTGCGGCGTCGTCCTCTGCAAGGATCGCTCCGCTCTGGTCGGCTCGATGCAGGCCACAGGTTCCTATATCCAGTACAGCGAGAGCCGGGACGGCATGCTGTATACGCCGGAGATGTCCCGGCGCGCCAGAAGCATCGAGCTCTGGGCAACACTGAAATATCTAGGGGCCAGCGGCGTTCGTGAATTGATGGACAGCCTCTGCGATAACGCACGGTATTTTGCGGAAGAACTGTCTGAAAACGGATTCGCCGTAAAAAACGACGTGGTGTTCAATCAGATCCTGCTCCAATGCGAAACAGTCGAAAAGACAACGGCCATGCTGAAACATATCCAAACCGGCGGGAAGTGCTGGTGCGGAGGTGCGACCTGGCACAACGAGCCGGTCATCCGAATCAGTGTCAGCTCCTGGCAAACCACGAAGGAAGATATCGACGACTGCGTGGAAGTGTTCAAGGAATGCCGGGCAATGGCCGATGCGACCGCATAGGCGCCCCCAGACCGAAAGGACAAAAGCATTATGAAATCTTTGAACTACAAAAAAGTCGACGCCTTTACCTCCGCAGCTTCCTCGGGAAATCCGGCCGCCTGCATCGTTCTTGAACCCGACCGAACTCTGACCCGGGAAGAGATGCAGCGCATCGCCACAGCGCACAAAGGGTTTGTATCGGAGGTGGTGTATTGCACACCGAAAGGTCCGGATCTCTTTGCTCTGCGCTACTACTCTTCCGAGTGCGAGGTGGAATTCTGCGGTCACGGCACCATTGCCTGCATGTACGACCTGCTTCAAAGCAACCCGGCGCTGGCCTGTCTGCCAACGGTCTCCATCGATACGGCCAAAGGCCGGCTCACCGTTTTCAATGAGCTGGCTGCTTTGGATGCAGTCTTCATTTCCGCGCCGACGCCGGAATTCCTGACAACGGAAGTGGACGCCGCCGCAGCCGCCGATGCGCTGGGGATCTCCCGGGATTCGATGGCCCGAGTACATCCGATCCAGTTGGTGAACGCCGGGCTCAATACTCTGATCGTTTCCATTGCGACGTTGGCAACTGCGCTGCGCATGGCCCCCGACGAGGAAGGACTCAAAGCCTTCTGTCTGGACTATGGGATCGACATCATCCTGATCTTCTGCAAGGAGGTCTCCAGCCCGGACAGCTTTATCCGGACCCGGGTCTTTGCGCCGAAATTCGGTTATCTGGAAGACAAGGCCACAGGTTCGGGGAATTCAGCCCTGGGGTACTATATGCTGAAAAACGAGCTGTGGGACGGACGGCCGATCCGGATCGAACAGAATGCGGAGCCTGCGGCGTACAACATCGTACACTTGAAAACCGCTGACGGAAAAGTGCTTTTCGGGGGACGGGCAACGGTTAAAATCGAAGGGAAGTATTACATATAAACTGAGAATCGTACTTACATCGTACTTACAAAGAAGCTGCCTGATGGGATCCATCAGGCAGCTTCTTTTTTCTATTCCAAGCCGTAAGTTGCGGACTTTCGACTCCCTTCGGTCGCCGCAAGTCTCGCCAACTCTGGTAGGGGTAACTCCATCCATTTGCCTGCGCTTCGCTTATGTGTTGAACCCTGCGGAAAGCCGTAAGTTGCGGACTTTCGGCTTCCTTCGGTCGCCGGAAGCCTCGCCAACTCTGGCAGGGGTAACTCCATCCATTTGCCTGAGGCAAATTGGGAGTTACTCCCACTCCACGGTTGCGGGAGGCTTGCTGGTGATATCGTAGACCACCCGCCCGGCACCGGTCACTTCGTTCACGATCCGCTTGCTGGCTTCTTCCAGGACCTGATAGGGGATCCTGGCCCAATCGGCGGTCATGCCGTCGGTGCTGGTGATGGCCCGCAGGGCGATCACATTGTCATACGTACGGAAGTCTCCTGTAACGCCCACGGTCCGAAGATCGGTGAGCACGGCGAAGTACTGCCAGATCTCTCGTTCCAGACCCGCTTTGGCGATCTCTTCCCGGAAGATCCAGTCCGCATCCCGCAGGATGCACAGCTTGTCTTCCCGAACTTCGCCCAGGCAGCGGATGGCCAGTCCAGGACCGGGAAAGGGTTGCCTCCAGACGATGCCTTCGGGCATGCCCAGGGCCTCGCCCACCTGTCGGACTTCGTCTTTAAAGAGCATCCGCAGGGGCTCCAGCAGGGTGAATTCCACATCCTCGGGCAGACCGCCCACGTTGTGGTGGCTCTTGATCGTGGCCGAAGTGGAGGTGCCGCTCTCAACGACATCAGGATAAATCGTGCCCTGGAGCAGGAAATCGAAGGTGCCGCACTCCTGAAACAGCTTTCCTGCCTCTTCTTCGAAGACGCGGATAAACTCTTCGCCGATGATCTTCCGCTTCCGTTCCGGATCGGTGACGCCAGCCAGCTTGGCCAGGAACCGCTCTCCGGCGTCGACTCTCTTGACCTTCAAGTCGAACTGGCGGGTGTAGACGTCCATTACCTGGTCGCCTTCGTTCTTGCGCATCAGGCCGTGGTCCACGAAAATGCATCGCAGGTTGTCGCCGATGGCCCGCTGTGTCAGGATAGCGGCAACGGATGAGTCCACACCGCCGGACAGGGCGCAGAGGACTTTTCGATCTCCGACTTTTTCTTTGATCGCTTCGATCTGCTCCAGCGCAAAGTCCGAAAGGATCCAGTCCGGCCTGCAGCCGCAGATCTCAAAGAGGAAATTCTCGAAGAGGTCTTTTCCGAAGGGCGTATGGGAGACCTCCGGATGAAACTGAGCCGCATAGAGCTTCTTCTCGTGATTCTCCATTACTGCCGCGGGGCAGGTCCCCGTGTGCGCCGTAATCGTAAATCCTTTGGGAATGGCGTCGATAAAATCCATGTGGGTCATCCAGCAGGAATCCACAGCGATATCGTGCATCAGATGGCCGGGATACACCGCACCGGGCTGCGCGCCTCTGGGACCGGGCATCAACGCCGTCCTGCCGTTTTCCCCCCGGTCCGGGGTGCTGACGCTGCCGCCCAGAAGCTGGGCCATGAGCTGGGCGCCGTAGCAGAGTCCCAGGATGGGGATGCCCGTGTCAAAGAAAGCTTCGGGCAGTCTGGGCGCATCGGGCAGATAGACGCTGTTGGGACCGCCCGACAAAATGATGCCCTTGGGCGGATTTTTCCAAACTTCCTCAGCGGCCTGTTCATAGGGTACGATCTCGCAATAGACTTTTGCTTCCCGAACTCTCCGGGCGATCAACTGCACGAACTGTCCGCCGAAATCAACGATCAGTATTCTTTGTTGCTCCATGGGTGCTCCTCCTAGCGGTTTTGAGATGTATTGGTATCCTTGAGCATCACATCGTGGGCGCCGCCCTCCACGATGGACGTGGCGGAAACCTGGGTGATCTTTGCTTTTTTCTGAAGTTCCTCTATGCTCAGCGCGCCGCAGTTGCAGAGCGTGGAACGAATTTTTGAAAGCGACTGGCGTACGCCGTCGGACAGCGCGCCCGCATAGGGGACGTAGGAATCCACACCTTCTTCGAAGTGAATTTTTTCGTCACCGCCCAGGTCATAACGCTGCCAGTTCCGGGCTCGATTAGACCCTTCTCCCCAGTATTCCTTTACATAGGAGCCATTGACCATCAGTTTTGCCGTGGGGCTCTCGTCGAAGCGGGAGAAATACCTGCCCAGCATCAGGAAGTCGGCGCCCATGGCCAGCGCCAGGGTCATGTGATAGTCGTGGACGATACCGCCATCTGAGCAGATGGGAACATAGATTCCGGTTTCTTTCAGGTATTCTTTCCGAGCCGCCGCCACATCGATCACGGCAGAGGCCTGTCCCCGGCCGATTCCCTTGGTCTCCCTGGTGATGCAGATGGACCCGCCGCCGATGCCCACTTTCACAAAATCGGCGCCCGCTTCGGCCAGGAACCGAAATCCTTCCCGGTCCACCACATTGCCGGCTCCGATCTTGACCGTGTCTCCGTATTCGCTCCGAACCCACTCGATGGTCTTCTTCTGCCATTCGGTGAAACCTTCCGAAGAATCGATACAGAGTACATCGGCGCCGGCTCGGATCAGTTCGGGAACCCGCTCCCGGTAATCCCGAGTGTTGATACCGGCCCCTACTCTGTAACGCTTGTGGTCATCCAGCAACTCCATGGGATTGGCTTTATGCGAATCATAATCCTTTCGAAATACGAAGTATTTGAACCGGCCTTCATCATCCAGTATGGGCAAGGCATTGAGCTTGTGATCCCACAGGATATCGTTGGCTTCGGAAAGCGTCACACCTTCCCGGGCCGTGATCAGTTTGTCCAGCGGCGTCATGAATTCAGAGATCTTTGTATCGGGAGACATCCGGCTTACCCGGTAATCCCGGCTGGTAACGATTCCCACCACTTTCCCCTGGGAAGTGCCGTCATCGGTGACGGCAGTCGTGGAGTGGCCGGTACGCTCTTTCAACTCCAGGAGATCGGTCAGGGTTTGATCCGGCCGTATGTTGGAGTCCGATGTAACGAATCCCGCTTTATGGCTTTTGACCTTGGCCACCATGGCGGTTTCGTTTTCCACGCTTTGCGAGCAATATATAAAAGAAATGCCGCCTTCTTTTGCCAAGGCAACACCGAGTCGATCTCCGGAAACAGACTGCATGATCGCCGATACCAGTGGAATATTCATGCTGATTTCCGGTTGCGCTCCTACTTTAAACTTTGTAATCGGTGTTTTTAAACTGACGTTGTCCGGCGTACAATTCTCATCGGAATACGCCGGGATCAGCAAATACTCGCTAAAGGTCCTCGACGGTTCTTGATAATACAATGCCATAGGTTCTTCCTCCCTGTCCTACTCGACTTCCCCAAGATATTCTTCCAGCGTAATTCCTCGCTCATAGATCTCAGCGGCGGCCTCTGCGCCTACATAACGTACGTGCCAGGGCTCGTACTGATACCCGGTGATCGCCTCTTTCCCCAGAGGATATCGTATGATAAATCCGAAGCGGTGGGCATTTTCGGCCAGCCAGATCCCTTCGGGCGCTTGTCCGTAATCGGTGGTCATTTCATAATTTACAGACGGAGATGTGACGTCTGCGCTGAGCCCTGTCTGATGCTCGCTCTGACCGGGCCGGGCGCTGTATTTGTTGGCGGCTTCTTCGCCGTCCCGTGCAACATAGCTGTAAAAAATATTGTACTGTTGCGCGTAGGACCGATAGGCAGTGCGAATACCGATCTCATAGCCGATTTGGGCCGCAGCCTCTGCCATTTGGTGGAAGTGCTCCGCCGCTTCGGGGCGCATATAGCGCATGGATTCCGCATGATCTCCCACGCAGTATTGAATGCGGACCATGTCCGAAGGGGCATATTCTTTTGACAGCGGATGTGTTTTATTGACCAGGATCAGCCAGTCGTCGGTGACCGTTGCGATCTCCGGCGCAGGCACCCGGGGTGTGCCCGGATCCCAATCAGACCGAAGAATGACCGGATCTTTCTGCATCGCTTTTTCAACCTTCGTTCCCAAAGCACCTGCGCAGACTCCTGTGGGCAACGCCTCCGGTGCAGAACAGCCGGCGGCAAAACCTAAAAGCAGTATCAAAACCAGAACGGTTACCATGGTAAAGCATCCGGTGTTGTGCATTATTTCTCCCTTTGTTTTGCTGTGAAGTCATACATTAATGCATTATACTTTTTTTCGCCGGACCGGTCAATAAAACCGTGTGATAAAGAAAAAAGAAGGCGCCCTTTCGGCGCCGTCTCGGATCGTTATTGTATGCTTCCTTCTTGTCGTATTTTGTTAGCCTGGCGCTCGATGCCCAGGGTCACCACCAGAGCGATCACGGAAAATGCGATGGCAAACACGTAGCCGAAGGTATATTCTCCGGTCATCTGACGCACATTGGCGATCACCAGAGGGCCGATCAGGGCAGAAAGCCCGTAGGCGGTATAGGCGACCGAGTAGTTGGCGCTGATGTTCCTGTTGCCGAACAGTTCGCCGGTGACGGGTGCCAGAAGGCAGGCCAGGCCGCCGTAGCAGAACGTCGTGCCCATGAGCATCAATATAAAGAGGATCTTATTGTCCAGGATCAGAAGCATCAGCATAAAAAATGCCTGCAGCACGTGAAGAATCTTTACAGTCTCTACTTTTCCGATCCGGTCCGACACGGAACCCCAGAGGAATCGCCCGATGGTATTGCCTACGGCAAGAGCCCCTACTACCGTCGCAGCTGACGTAGCCGCCATGTTGAACTTCAATTGGACGATGGGGGACCCCTGATTGATGATCATGCCGCCGCAGGCAATGCCCAGGGTCATGGAGATCATCATCATGTAGAACAGCGGAGTACGGATCAATTGAGGTTTATCCACATCGTAGACCAGCGCGCGTGCTTTGGTGCTGCCCACTTTGATGTCCGCACCGGCTTCGGCGATCATGCGATCCCGGAACCCCGCAGGCGGTGAATACAGGAACATGGACAGCAAAGCCATGCCGCCGATAAAAATAAGTCCAAGGTAAAAGAAGGAATAGGAAATATCCCCTGTGGACGTATAGATCTTCGTGGCCAGAGGCGCCCAGATCACGGCACCCAAACCATACCCGGCGGCCATGGTGCCACCTGCAAATCCGGGACGCTCCGGGAAGATCTCCTGAGAATAGGCGATCAGGACAGGGTATGTCATGCAGACCCCCAGGGAGGATAAGAATCCGTGAAGGAGGTACAGCTGCCAGATCTGGCCGGTCATCTGCGACATCAGGAATATGGCGCCGCCGTAGCAAAGCCCGCCCAGCAGGACTTCCGTGCGGGTCTTGAACATTTTACGCAGTCTTGCCCCCAGGAAGAGAGACATGAACATGCCTGATAGAAACGCCATCGTATAGGCCGTTGAAACCTGGCTGATGCTCCAGCCGTATTTCTCCACCAGCGGTGTCTGATAAACGCTCCACGCATAGCCGTTTCCGGCCAGCGCTTCGATTGCGAAACCTACGTATAGGCTGATCCATCTTTTCTTTTTAAAATCCATGTATAAGCACTGTTCGCCTTTCTTTAAAAGTCTTTATCTGCTTTCTGCAGACCTTCCACCACAGCTTTGAGCGTTTCATCGCAAGCTGCGTAAGATATCCTTACAAACCCTTCGCCGCTGGATCCGAAAATGTTTCCGGCGATCACAGCGACTCTGCATTTCTCAAAAATGTACTCGCAGAAATCATGAGAACTCATGCCGGTCTTCTTGATGTTCAAGAAGATGTAGAATGCGCCCTTCGGGGCGAGGCAGGAAAAATTCTTTAACTTATTGATCTCTTCTACCAAGTATCTTCTGCGCTTGTCGAACTCCTTGCGCATCATCTCACAGCTTCCGTCCTCGTCCCGAAGCGCCGCGGCAGCTGCATGCATCACGAACGTAGTGGGTCCGGATGTCATATAAAATGCCAGACGGTTCATGGGGTCGATCATATATTCCGGCGCCGCAGCCCAGCCCAGTCGCCAACCTGTCATGGCAAAGGATTTGGAAAAACCGTTTAAAATGATTGTCCGCTCACGCATGCCCGGGAAGGTGGCGATACTCACAGGTTTTGGATCCTCGTAGACCAGCATGTCGTAGATCTCATCCGTTACGACGATCAGATCGTGCTTGATGGCCAGCGCTGCGATCTCCGCCAGGTTTTCCGTAGTGAGACTGGCACCCAAAGGATTGCTGGGAGAAACGATGACCATCATCTTGGTCTTCTCCGTGATAAGGCCCTTCAGCTCGTCGATATCCACCTGGAATTCGTTTTCTTCTCTGAGAGTATACTTCTTGATCGTCGCGCCTGCAATACTTGCGCAATTATCATAGATAAAATAGACCGGATCCGGCAGAAGGATCTCGTCGCCGGGGTTCAGGAAGGACATCAGTGAGACAAAACAGCCCTGAGCCACGCCTGTTGTGGCGAGGATCTCGTCGGGACCATACTCCATACCCGTATCTCTTTTGATCTTCTTAATGATTTCTTCTTTCAGAATGGGGATCCCGCTATAATCGGCATATCCGGTATGACCTTCTTGCAGCGCTTGGATGCAGGCATCTTTAATGTATTGAGGCGTTGGGAAATTGGGTTGCCCGATCGTTACATCAGCGACCGCCTCACCCCGCTTTCTCAATTCGTTGCACATGCCGAAGATCTTTCTCATTTGAGAATGATGAACATTTTCCAGTCGTTCCGCCTGCTTGAATGCCATGGCATTTTCCTCCTAAAACAAAAGATGCATAAGCTGTCCGATCTGCAAATTTGCGCAGATTACTTATGAGTTTACCTGCTATGGGGCTCATTTTCAAGCGATCCGAAAAAATGTGCAAAAAGCAGGGTTTCGGCATAAAAAAACGGCGGTTCTTTGGAGAACCGCCGTTGAAGATGTTATTGTTTCGGCAGGGACGCGGGAAAAACTTACATCATGCCCATTCCGCCGCCCATTCCTCCGCCCATGGGGGGCATGGCCGGTTCGTCGGACTTAACGTCCACAACACCGGCTTCCGTGGTAAGCAGAAGCGCAGAAGCAGACGCTGCATTCTGAAGCGCAGACCGGGTAACCTTCGTGGGATCCACGATTCCGGCTTTCATCATGTCTTCGTATTTTTCCGTAGCCGCATTGAATCCGACGCCCTTTTCGCTCTTAATGACTTCCGCCACAACGACCGAACCTTCAAATCCTGCGTTTTCAGCAATTTGGCGGACAGGCTCTTCCAGTGCGCGGACAATGATATTCGCGCCGGTTTTCATGTCGCCCTGCACAGACTGTGCATACTTTTTAACTGCGGGAATCACGCTTACAAAGGCGACGCCGCCGCCGGGGACGATTCCCTCTTCCACAGCTGCCCGTGTGGCATTGAGTGCATCCTCGATCCGCAGTTTCTTTTCCTTCAGTTCCGTTTCGGTAGCTGCACCGACCTGGATCACGGCAACGCCGCCGGAGAGCTTGGCCAATCTTTCCTGAAGCTTTTCTTTATCAAATTCCGAGGTGGTCTCTTCGATTTGCGCTTTGATCTGGTGGATTCTGGCGTCGATCTCTTCGATGGTGCCTGCGCCGTCTACGATCACGGTGTTTTCCTTGTTGACTTTGACCGTATTGGCAGATCCGAGCATATCCAGGGTCGCATCCTTAAGGTCGTAGCCCAGTTCCTCGCTGATCACGGTGCCGCCGGTGAGGATGGCGATATCCTTGAGCATTTCCTTCCGTCTGTCTCCGAAGCCCGGAGCTTTAACTGCTACGCAGTCGAACGTGCCTCTGAGTTTATTGACCACCAGTGTGGCAAGCGCTTCCCCTTCCACATCTTCGGCGATGATCAGAAGCTTTTTGCCTTGCTGCACGATCTGCTCCAGGATCGGAAGGATGTCCTGAATGTTTGTGATTTTCTTATCTGTGATCAGGATATAGGGACTGCTGAGCGCCGCCTCCATCTTTTCCGTATCGGTCACCATGTACGCCGACAGATATCCTCTGTCGAACTGCATGCCTTCCACGACTTCCAGCGTTGTACCCATGGATTTGGATTCTTCCACCGTAATAACGCCTTCGTTTCCTACTTTTTCCATAGCTTCGGCAATCAGCTGACCGATCTCATCGTCGCTGGCCGAAACCGAAGCGACCTGGGCGATGGCTTCTTTGCTCTCGACTTTATGAGAAATGCCTTTGATCTCTTCCACGGCAACATCCACAGCACCCTGGATCCCTCTTTTGAGAATCATGGGATTGGCGCCGGCCGCTACATTCTTGAAGCCTTCGCGGATGATGGTCTGAGCCAGCACAGTTGCGGTGGTCGTTCCGTCACCGGCCACATCGTTTGTCTTGGAAGCAACTTCCTTGACGATCTGCGCGCCCATATTTTCAAAAGCGTCTTCCAGTTCGATTTCTCTTGCGATGGTAACGCCGTCATTCGTGATCATGGGAGATCCGTATTTCTTCTCCAGCAACACGTTTCTGCCCTTGGGACCCAACGTGATCTTTACGGTATTTGCCAGCTGGTCAACACCGGACTGCAGCTGTCTTCTGGCCTGTTCGCCGAATTTGATTTCCTTTGCCATTCTATTTCACCCTTTCCTGTTCTTACTGTACGATCGCTAAAATATCCTTCTGGGAAAGCAACATGTATTCTTCCCCATCCATTTTGATATCCGTACCGGCATATTTGGAGAAGATCACCTGATCACCGGCTTTCACTTCCATTTTGATCTCTTTGCCATCCACGACACCGCCGGGCCCCACTGCGATGACCTCGGCCATCTGCGGCTGCTCCTTGGCTGAACCCGGAAGCACGATCCCGCTCTTAGTCTTTTCCTCGGCTTCCAATCTCTTGATGAGTACTCTGTCTCCCAAAGGTTTGATGTTCATAAAGATAGTCTCCTTTCGATTTCTATATAAATATAGTTCCAAAACAATTGTTAGCACTCACTATCTTTGAGTGCTAACATCATTATACTGACCTGTTCCCTAAAGTCAATACCCGTTGTCAAATTTTTTGGGAAATTTCGCGATCACTGAATCCGTTTGATACCGCGGATCTCTACATCCACGGCGCGTACGTTGAAATTCGTCATGTATTCCACAGCATCGAACACGCCTCGCTGGACGGCAGCTGCCGTCTTTTTGATCTTGGCGCCGTAGACCAGCTGCAGGATGATCCGGATAAAAAGCCCTGCGTCCTTGTCGTTGTTGGCCGTCACCCACAGCACACCGGCTACGCCTCCTGTAATGGAGACCATGTGGTGAACGATATCCGTCACAACTTTGTCGGAAATGATGTAATCGCCCATATAGCTGTAAGTGGGACGGACCATGGTCTTTTCCGTCGTGACGGTGCGGCCGCTGCCTGCGCCGCCCTTCAACCGCTTCATCGGGTCCAGAAAATAGCCCGAAAACTGCCGCTTCACCTGAAACGTGGGTGCCGGAATAACATGGGTTCCGGATTCCGCTCGAAGCCTGCGGGCCTTGATACGATCGTCCAGCGTGGTGATGTCCTCGATCTGAATGATCTTGAGCGGGAAGGGAAGCCCCAGCCTCCGAGCGATCTGGTAGATCATATCGTCGGAAGTCCCCAGGATCAAAAGGCTCTGAGGCGCTGCCCGCTCGATGGCGCGAACAACCTTCTCCCGATGCGCGTCGTCCATGAACAGGGCTGTTTTGACAGCGCCGATTTTTGTAGCCTGTTTCTTCGCAGACACGCCTTCCAGGATCCGGTTTTCGGAAATGAGCAAACCGTCATCGATCATGGCGTCAATGTTCATCCTGCCGCAAAGCTCCATGGCGTTATAACTCTTGCCTGTGCCGCTTTTTCCCGATAATCCAATGGTTTTCATAGCTGGCCCTCTGTCTGCCGGAAACCTTTGCGAAAGACTGAAAACTTCCTTGTTGACTTCTTTTTTTTCTGCTATACTGTTGCTGTCGATGCAATCGATGATCCAACTACTACTATTACGTAAGGAGGACTGAACATGGCCTATGTAATTAACGATTCCTGCATCAGCTGCGGTGCATGCGTAGCAGAATGCCCGACAGATGCAATTTCGGAAGGCGACAGCAAGTACGTGATCGATGCCGAAAAGTGCATCGAATGCGGCGCCTGCGCAGATGTATGCCCGGTTGACGCTCCCCAACCCTAAAGTTTGGAGTAAATAATAACCGTTTCTTACTGGCTAAGAAACGGTTATTTTATTTTTTATGCTTCGTTGTGATTGATATAGTAGACCAGCGCCTGGAGCCCGTCGGACAAATGCACGTTTTCCACCGGGATGCCCTCGGTTTCAGTCACATCCCAGGGAGCAAAATTCCAGATGCCCTGGACTTTTCCTTTGATGAGCACATTGGCCACCTCTTCCGCAGATTCCTTGGTGACGCAAATCACCCCGATATCCACATTGTTTTGCTCCAGGAATTCCGGAAGGGTCCGAACATCCGCCACCGGTATATCGTTGATCGTCTTCCCGATGATCTCGGGACTCACGTCGAACATGCCGATCACCGGAAAGCCTTCATTATATGTATAGTTAAAATTGGCGATCGCTCGGCCCAGTCTTCCGCAACCAACGATCACCAGGCGATATTCTCGATTGAGTCCCAAAATTTTTTCGATTTCTTCCCGCAAATCATTTACGTTATAGCCGTATCCCTGCTGCCCAAAGCCGCCGAAATGATTCAGGTCCTGTCGTATTTGTGAAGCTGTGTAGCCGGTCTTTTCGCTCAAATCCCTGGAGGAAATCCGCTGAACAGCTTGATGGCTCAGTTCATCCAGGATCCTCAGGTATCGGGGAAGCCTTCGAATAACTGCATTGGATATCTTTCCGTTTTTCTTCATCGATGTATCCTTTTCGCTCAGTTCAGATGCCTTATAATATCATGCGGCCCTTCTTGTTACAAGAATATTTTTGTGTTAGTATGGAAAAGCAACTGCATTTTCAGGGAAATTAAGGCTTGCGCCAGAGTAAGACATGAGTATCCTATCCGCAACAAAAATAAATAAATCTTTTGGGATCACCCCGGTACTTCAGGACGTGACCTTTCATATCAATCCTTCCGACCGGATCGGTATCGTCGGCGCCAACGGCGCGGGAAAGAGCACACTGATGAAGATCCTGGCCGGTCGCCTGCCTGCCGACAGCGGGCAGCTGCGCATTGCCAAAGATACCACGCTGGGGTATTTGCAGCAGAGAGATCACTTCCGTCCGGATCGGACCGTGGAGGAAGAGATGCTGGAAATCTTCCAATGGCAGCGTCAAACAGAAAGAGAACTGACAGACTTGTCGGATCGCATTTCCGCGCTGTCTGCGGAAGGCAAACCAGTGGATGAAGCGTTGGCGAACTACGATGCCTTGTCTCTTGAATTTAAAAATCGCAGAGGTTATGAATACCGAAGTCAAGTCCGTGGAATCCTGAGTAGCCTGGCTTTTTCAGAGGAGTATCTGACAAAAAAAATCGCAACACTCAGCGGCGGCGAACGGACACGGCTGGCACTGGCCTCCATGCTGCTTCGGCAACCGGACGTCCTTTTGCTGGACGAGCCCACCAACCATCTGGACATCGGAACACTGAAGTGGCTGGAGCAATACCTGCTATCCTACAGCGGCACACTGGTGATCATTTCCCACGACCGTTACTTTCTCGACAAGACCGTCCGACGGATCTTTGAGATCGAAAACACACTGCTGACCGTATACGAGGGAAATTACTCTGCCTACGCAGAAAAGAAAAGGTTGCTGTACGAAGAAAACCTGAAACATTATGAACAAGTTCAGGCTGAGATCCGCCGGCAGGAAGAAATCATTCGCCGATTCAAAGAGCACAACACCGAAAAGCTGGTCAAGCGGGCGCAATCCAGGGAAAAGCGTCTCGCCCGTCTGGATCGCCCGGACAGACCTGTGATGCTCCAAGATCGCTTAAAAATCCGCTTCAAGGAAAACTTGGTCAGCGGCACCGATGTTTTGTATGCGTCCGGGCTGGCAAAGACCTTCGGCCGTGGACCGGACAAGCGCCTGCTTTTTCGAAATGTGGACCTGGATATCAAGCGAGGCGACAGAATCTGCCTCGTGGGCGCCAACGGCATCGGAAAGACCACTCTGCTGAAAATTCTTCTGGGACAGCTTTCTCCCGACGAAGGGATGGTCCGGTTGGGGCAAAACGTAGTGCCGGCTTATTATGATCAGGAGCAGCAACTGTTGGATCCGGAGCACACGGTATTGGATGAAGTGCACGGAACATACCGTCTCTACGATCAGCAGGAGCTTCGAAGTATGCTGGGACGCTTCCTGTTCCGGGGAGACGATGTCTTTAAGAAGGTCAAAGACTTGGCCGGCGGGGAAAAAGCCCGGTTGTCCCTCTTGAAGCTGATGCTTTCAGGCGCCAATCTGCTCATCATGGACGAGCCGACGAACCATTTGGACATTCAGGCCAAGGAAGTATTCGAGGATGCGCTGGCAGCCTTCCCCGGCACGCTTTTGATCGTATCCCATGACCGCTACCTGCTGTCGAAGATCCCCACCGCCATCTGTGAACTCAACGCAGACGGAATTACGGTCTTTCTCGGAGCGTACGACTACTACTCCGAAAAAAGCCGTTCCCTCACCTCCGGGAAATCCTATCTGGATCAGATGGGGCAGTTGGTGGGAACGACAGATTTGACCAGAGAGGAACAGCGGGAGCAAAACAAGGAAGATCGGATCCTGGCCCGCAAAAAAGAAAAGGAAGAGGCGCTTCGGGAAAGAAAACGATTGAAAGATCGCCTCGAAAAGGAAACGCGTATCGCCCGGGCCGAAGAAGAGATCACAGCCATCGAAGCGGAGCTCTGCAGAGAAGAAGTGTATACTGATCCCATCCAGGCGACGGAATGGAGCCAAAAGCTCCAAACAGCGAAAAATCAACTGGAGGCTCTTTATGAAGAATGGATGAATCTCCCGTAAAAAGTACTTGCACATAACAACTCATGTATTATAATGAAAAGAGATTTGCACCTGCAGATCAGAAAAAAAGTGGAGGTTAAACATGATTTTTGACAAAATCCGGGACATTATTGCAGAGCAGCTCGGAGTGGACAAAGAGGACATCACGATGGCGACCAACCTGATGAAGGATCTGGAAGCGGATTCGCTGGATGCCGTAGAGATCATCATGGCGATCGAAGATGAATTCGAACTGGAGATTCCCGATGAACAGGCCGAGCAGTTTCAACTGGTCAGCAACCTGGTCAAGTACGTGGAAGAAAACGCAAATTAATAATAAGATGCAGAAAAGCAGCCCCTTTGCAGTGTCTCACTACATTCGGGGCTGCTTTTAATTTTTAAGCTTTGCATCCAGAAGATCCAGGCCGCTTTCAATGGAAAGCCCAGGCCACACATCCAAATACAAGTCCGCAAGCATTCCCATCCGATGCTTGTGGTAGGCCGCGCAGGCCACCATGGCCGCATTGTCGGTGCACAGGATCGGCGAGGGGATGTATAGCTCCGCGTCGGCGCGGCTGCAAGCGACTTTCAGCTTCTCCCGCAGAAGGCTGTTGCTGGCCACGCCGCCGGCCAAAGCCAATTTGCGGTATCCGCTTTGTTCCAGGGCCATCACAGCCTTGTTCACCAGGACCTCCACGACAGCCATCTGAAAACCGGCAGCCACATCCTGCACATTCACAGGATTTCCCCGCTGTTTTTCCGTATGCAGATAATTGATCACCCCGGTCTTGATCCCACTGAAGGAAAAATCCAGGCTGCCTTTTTCCAGGTAGACACGTTTGAACGGTACGGCATCGGGATCGCCCAACTTGGCCGCTTCATCGATGAGCGGTCCCCCGGGATAGCCCAGCCCTAAAACTCTGGCAACTTTGTCGAAGGCTTCCCCTGCGGCATCATCACGGGTCTTTCCCCAAATCTTAAACCGGTTGTAGTCTTCCACACCGATCAGGTGGGTATGACCGCCGGAAACCACCAAAGCCATGAACGGCGGCTTCAATTGAGGATGTTCGATCAGATTGGCCATGATGTGGGCTTGGATGTGATGGACAGCCACCAGAGGCTTTTGTGCGGCAAAAGCCACGGCTTTGGCAAAAGCCGTCCCCATGAGCAGCGCGCCGGCCAGACCCGGTCCGGGAGCTACGCCGATCTCATCCACATCCTGCAATGCGACCCCGGCTTCCTCCAGCGCAGCGGCAAAGACGAGATTCAAATTTTTCAGATGGTGGCGGGAGGCAATCTCAGGCACCACGCCGCCGAAGACCCGATGCACATCGATCTGCGAAGAGATCACATTGGACAAAATGGTATGGCCGTCGGCAAGGACTGCCACTGCCGTCTCGTCACAGCTGGTCTCAATAGCAAGTGTCAGATGTTTTCCTTCTTTCATAATCTCCTCGATGGGATCACTGTGTATTCCCCGCTTCTCCTTCCGGCGCGTCGCGCCAGAGAATGAGTGCGTCTTCCTCCGGATCCTCATAGTACTTCTTTCGCGTCCCTGCCACGTAGAAGTCGAATCCCTGATACAGCGCCAGCGCCGCGGTATTGGACAGACGGACTTCCAACGTATAGGAGGTGATGCCCTCCGGACCTATGAGCCGAAGCATTTCACCGATCAGTTTCTTCCCGATACCCCGGCGACGAAAGGCCGGATGTACGGCGACATTGATGATGTGTCCCTGATCCACGACGAGCCACAGCCCTGCATATGCAACAACACGTCCTTCCGCTTCGCCGACGATATAGCGGGCCACCGGATTTTCAGTCAGTTCTTTTTCGAGAGCAGCGCGGCTCCAGGGAGATGAAAAACAAAGGATCTCCAAGTCTGCGATGGCCGCCGCGTCCTCCGGAACCGCACAGCGAAATGTTATTTCACACATTTTTCCTGAAGTTTCCTCTCGGCTTCGGCTTGCCGTAAATATACCGGCTCCGCGTGGAAGGCATCGGTAACGATTCCGGCCCGGTACAGATTCAGCGCCAACTGTGCCACTGTGGAAGCCCGCTGCACGGCCGCCTCTTCGTCCGCATATTGAAAAGGCTTGGGATAGTCTTCCAGCACATCACCGTAAACTCGAACGCCGTCGCCGCAAAAGAGCACGGGTTCCCCTTCTTGCTGCCGAACGGCCAGCAGTTCAAGAAGCTCCTTCAAAGCCCATGCTTTTTCTCCGATGACTTCGGATACCTGATAGGATTCGGTCTTCCGATAAGCTCCGCCGTAAACTTGATTTCTTCGGGCATCTAAAATAGGGACCACCAGCGTCCCCGGCGCTATACTCCCGTGAAAAGCAAAGGCTGTCAACGTAGGGACCTCCACGATCGGCTTCTGCCAGATCTGGGCCAGCGCTTTGGCTGTGGTCATTCCGATCCGAACACCGGTAAAGGATCCGGGGCCTCGTGATACAGCGATAGCGGCAATGTCTTCGGGATATGTGGATTTTTCGCCCATGAGCGCCTGAACCATGGGAATCAACTCTTCCAGATGGGAGTAGCGCGTATCGTTCAATCGCTCCGTTACGTTCCTGCTCTGATCGATCAGGGCCACGGAGGCCAGTGGACCCGTGGTTTCCAATACAAGAATCATCATCCGACGGTACAGATCCTTTCCGTTCCCGAGGCATCCCACGCCAGGCGCACCCAAAGCGTTTCGGCTGGCAGCAGCTCTTGGACGAGATCGGCCCATTCGATCACACAAAGGCCTTCGCCGTCGAGATACTCCTGAAATCCAATCTCAAACAGTTCTTCCTCTGCATGGACCCGGTACACATCAAAATGATAAAAAGGCAGTCGGCCGCTTTCGTACTGAGCCAGAATCGTAAATGTAGGGCTTGTGATCTCTTCCTTGATATTCAGATGCGCGGCAATGGCTTTTGCCAATGTCGTCTTTCCTACGCCCAGTTCTCCTACCAAGGCGATCACATCGCCGGGGCGGGCGGCGAAAGCCAGCTGTTCACCCAGCTTTCGGGTATCTTCTTCTGTTTTTAGCAAATGTGTTTTTTTCATCTTTGTCATGCTACCATAACGCAGTGCGAATGGCAAGAAAGATGCGCTGTGACGGTCTGCAAACGCCCTTGACAATACCGCTCCACACTCGTATAATACCCGTTGTAGATCTGTTTCAGGGCAGGGTGAGATTCCCTACCGGCGGTAATGCGCGTCATTGCGATAAGTCCGCGAGCCTTTGGGCCGAGTCGGTGAGATTCCGATACCGACGGTATAGTCCGGATGAAAGAAACACAATCTTTATATTGTGGCCCCGAAAGACCGGGGTTTTTTGTTTACCTGACAGATTCCACCTATCGCTCATTTAGTATAAGGAGGAATCCACATGAACAACGTAAGCACCAAGACCAGAAATCTGGCAAAACTCAGCATCCTGGCCGCCATCTCTATCGTACTGGTGGCGCTGATCCACTTTCCCGTTTTCGCGGCCGCACCCTTTTTGGAGTACGACCCGGCAGACATTCCCATTATCATCGGCACCTTCGCATTGGGGCCGGCAGCCGGACTGCTGCTGACCGTCGTCGCTGCCACGATCCAGGGGCTCACCGTCAGCGCAGCCAGCGGTGGATACGGGATCCTGATGCACATCATCGCCACAGGCACTTACGTGATCGTGGCAGGCAATATTTATCGGATCCGCAAAAATAAAAAAATGGCTGCAGTGGCCATGATCGCAGGAGCGGCAGCCATGACACTGATCATGATCCCCGCCAACCTGATCATCACGCCGATCTTTATGACGGTCAGCAGGGATGTGGTCAAAGCATTGCTGCTTCCGGGAATCATTCCCTTTAATCTGCTGAAAGCAGGCGTCAATTCAGTCATCACATTTCTCCTCTATAAGAGGGTGTCGGGTATTCTGCATCGCTGAGCCCGACCGCACCGCAAAGGATATTATATGAATGCAAGTTCCATAAAAAAAGGGTATGTCCAGGTGTTCATCGCCGGATTTTTCTGGGGGACCACAGGTCTGTTTATGGAACTGTTGGCTGGTGCCGGAGCAAGCAACAGTCTTGTGAGCTTACTGCGAGTGGGAACCGCGGCACTCATCATGTTTCCCGTGGTGTGGAACACCTGCGGCCTTCGGGCTTTGCGGATCGACGGAAAAACACTGCTGATGTGTTCAGCTATGGGTTTTACGGCCCACACATTGTTCAACATCTGCTATACAGCAGCCGTCGCATCAGTAGGCGTGGCAACGGCTGCCGTGCTGTTGTACGCTTCACTGTTTTTCGTGTGCATCCTTTCCCGTATCATTTTCAAAGAAATGATCACAAAATTCAAGGTAATTGCTCTGGTCGTCAATATCATCGGCTGCACTCTGACGGTGACCGGCGGAGATCTGGACGCGCTATCCTTTATTTTTTTCGGAACGATCATGGGTTTAACGGCGGCCTTGGGATACAGCACGGTACCCATCTTCGGCAAGATCACTACAGGATACACCCATCCTTATGTCATCACATTCTATAACTTTCTTTTCGGCGCCCTATTCCTGCTTCCCTTTCTTGCCGCGGGAGCGCCGGTGCAATCGCAAATATCCGTCAAAGTGCTGGGACTGGGGCTGGGGGCAGGCCTTGTGTCTGCCGTTATTCCCTATATGCTCTTTATGTCGGGGTTGGCCAAACCCGTTGAAACTTCAAAGGTCAACGTGATCGCATCCATGGAAGTCGTTGTCGCTGCGCTGATTGGCGTCGGCGTGTTCCACGAGTTTATGAACGGTTGGAAACTGGTAGGCATGGCGTTGGTCTTGTCTTCGATCCTGATCATGAATCTATCCCCTGCGCTCACGGCGAAAAACGAAATGCAAAACGAATAGGCATCCCTTCACGAAACTAAAAAAAGGCCGGGCCGCTGATAAGCGACCCGGTTTAATTTTTCTGGTGAAATTATTTGTTCCGAAGTTACTCGATGACCTTGGCCACGACGCCCGAAGCAACGGTGCGTCCGCCTTCCCGGATCGCGAACCGGAGTCCTTCTTCCAGCGCGATGGGAGTGATCAGCTCGATGGTCATTTGGATGTTGTCTCCCGGCATGCACATCTCTGTGCCTTCGGGCAATGCAACGTTTCCGGTCACGTCCGTTGTACGGAAGTAGAACTGGGGTCTGTAGCCGTTAAAGAACGGTGTATGGCGCCCGCCTTCTTCCTTCTTCAGTACGTACACTTCCGACTGGAATTTCGTGTGGGGATGAATCGATCCGGGCGCTGCAAGCACCTGCCCTCTTTCGATGTCCGTTCTCTGTACGCCTCTGAGCAGCGCGCCGATGTTGTCTCCCGCCTGCCCCTGATCCAGCAGCTTGCGGAACATTTCCACGCCTGTGACGACCACTTTGCGCTTCTCGTCCTTCAGTCCTACGATCTCCACTTCGTCGGAGACCTTCACGATCCCTCTTTCCACACGGCCTGTGGCCACGGTGCCGCGCCCTGTGATGGAAAAGACGTCTTCCACCGGCATCAGGAACGGTTTGTCGGTCGCTCTGGTGGGCTCGGGAATGTAGCTGTCTACTGCTTCGAACAGTTCCACGATCTTATCTCCCCAAGGGCCTTCCGGATCGTTCAGCGCTTCCAAAGCAGATCCGCGGATGATGGGCGTATCGTCTCCGGGGAATTCGTACAGGTCCAAAAGCTCCCGCACTTCCATTTCCACCAGATCCAGCAGCTCTTCGTCGTCCACTGCGTCGCACTTGTTCAGGAATACCACGATATAGGGTACGCCTACCTGACGGGAAAGCAGAATGTGTTCCCGGGTCTGGGGCATCGGTCCGTCGGTGGCAGCCACCACCAGGATCGCTCCGTCCATCTGGGCTGCGCCCGTGATCATATTCTTGACATAGTCCGCATGGCCCGGGCAGTCTACGTGGGCGTAGTGCCGGTTGGGGGTCTCGTATTCCACATGCGCCGTGGAGATCGTGATGCCTCTTTCCTTCTCTTCGGGTGCTTTGTCGATCGCATCAAATGCTACGAACTGACCCAGCCCGTATCTCTGGAACAGCGTCTTTGTAATGGCGGCCGTCAGTGTGGTCTTGCCGTGGTCCACGTGGCCGATCGTCCCGATGTTCACATGGGGCTTCGTTCTTTCAAATTTAGATTTTGCCATTTTATTTTCCTCCTGAAAGTATATTCTATTGGTTGATTTTATCCACAAGGGCATCCGGCAGCTTCTCGAAGTGATCCATCTGCATTACATAAACGCCTCTTCCCTGTGTTTTGGACCGCAAATCGGTGGCATAACCGAACATTTCCGACAACGGAACCATTCCGTGGATGGTTGCAGCTCCGTTGTGCAGATCCGTTCCGCCGATTTTTCCTCTTCTGGAACTCAGATCGCCGATCACGTCGCCCATGTATTCTTCGGGCGCCGTCACTTCGACCTTGAAAATCGGTTCCAGCAAAACGGGCTTTGCTTTTTTTGCGCCTTCGCGGAACGCCATGGACGCCGCGATTTTAAATGCGATTTCCGAGGAGTCCACTTCGTGGAACGAGCCGTCAAACAACTCGATCCCCACGTCCACCACCTGGTATCCGGCCAGAGGACCGGTCTGCATCGCTTCCCGGATCCCGTCGTCGATCTTGGGGATGTATTCCCGGGGGATCACGCCGCCCACAATGGTGCTTTTGAACTCGTATCCTTCGCCCGGCTCCCGGGGGATCAGGCGGATTTTGACGTGTCCGTACTGCCCGTGGCCGCCGGTCTGCTTTATGTACTTGTGTTCGACTTCCGTTACTGTAGTGATCGTCTCTTTATAGGAGACCTGGGGTTTACCTACATTGGCTTCGACTTTGAACTCCCGAAGCAGCCGATCCACAATGATCTCCAAATGCAACTCGCCCATACCGGCGATGATCGTCTGTCCGGTCTCCGTATCGGTATACGTCTTGAATGTGGGATCTTCCTCGGCCAGCTTTGCCAGCGCGATGCCCATTTTTTCCTGACCGGCTTTGGTCTTTGGTTCGATGGCGATCTGAATAACAGGGTCGGGGAATTCCATGGATTCCAAAATGATCGGATGCTTTTCGTCGCAGAGCGTGTCGCCTGTTGTCGTATCCTTAAGTCCTACAGCTGCAGCGATATCTCCTGAAAAGACTTCTTCCACATCTTCCCGATGATTGGCGTGCATCTCCAAGATCCGGCCGATCCGCTCTTTTTTGCCCTTTGTGGAATTATACACATAAGAACCACTGCGAAGCGTTCCGGAATAGACGCGGAAAAAGGCCAGCTTTCCGACAAACGGATCGGCCATGATTTTAAAGGCCAAAGCGGAAAAGGGTCCGCTGTCATCGGAAAAGCGCTCCTCTGCCTGTTCGGTCTTGGTTGAAATCCCCATGATCGGCGGAATATCCAGCGGTGAAGGCATATAGTCCACCACCGCATCCAACATGGGCTGGATCCCTTTGTTTTTGTAAGAGGAACCGCAGGTAACCGGCACCATCAGATTGGCAATGGTCATCTTGCGAATCGTGCGCTTGATCTCGTCCTCGGTGAAATCTTCTCCGTCCAGGTACTTGATCAGCAGCTCTTCGTCGCCTTCGGCCACCGCTTCGATAAGCTTGTGCCGCCATTCCTTGGCAAGTTCCAGCATGTTCTCGGGAATTTCTTCGATGTCCACGACCTTTCCCAATTCGTCGTGGTACATATCCACTTTCATGGACACCAAATCGATGATCCCCGCAAAATCACTCTCCGATCCGATGGGAAGCTGGATCGGTACTGCAGGCGCTTTGAGACGCTCTCGGACCATGTCGACGACATGGAAAAAATCCGCGCCGGTGATGTCCATCTTGTTAACGTAGATCATCCTGGGCACTTTGTATTTTTCCGCTTGCCTCCATACGGTCTCCGACTGCGGTTCTACGCCGCCTTTGGCGCAGAGCACAGTGACGGCTCCATCCAAGACCCGCAGCGATCGTTCAACCTCTACGGTAAAGTCCACGTGGCCGGGCGTATCGATGATGTTGATTCTTGTGTTCTTCCATTGGGCGGTAGTCGCAGCGGAGGTTATTGTAATGCCTCTTTCCTGTTCCTGCTCCATCCAGTCCATGGTGGCAGCGCCTTCGTGCACTTCACCAAGCTTATGGGTACGTCCGGTATAAAATAGTATACGCTCAGTCGTAGTCGTCTTACCGGCATCGATATGCGCCATGATCCCGATGTTTCTGGTATTCTCCAATGAGAATTGTCTGGGCATGAATAATCCCTCCTTTCTGTCTTTTCTCTCTTCGTGACAGCATGCTCGCTGCTACCACCTGTAATGTGCAAACGCTCTGTTGGCCTCGGCCATCTTATGCGTATCGTCTCTCTTCTTAACCGATGCGCCGGTGCTGTTCATGGCATCCATCAGTTCCTTGGCCAGCCGTTCGGACATGGTGCGTTCGCCCCGGGCTTTTGTATATTTGGTAAGCCAGCGCAAACCCAAGGTCTGGCGTCTGTCCGTCCTGACTTCGATGGGGACCTGATAATTGGCGCCGCCGACTCTTCTGGCCTTGACTTCTACCACAGGCATGATGTTTGCCATGGCTTTTTCGAATACTTCCAGGGGTTCCTGCCCTGTAGTCGCCTTGATTTGATCGAAGGCGTCATACACGATCTTCTGTGCGACTCCCTTTTTTCCGTCCAGCATAATACTGTTGATGAGCTTCGCTACAACAACACTGCCGTACACCGGATCGGGGAGAACTTCTCTTTTTGGAATATTACCTCTTCTTGGCACTTCTCTTCCCTCCTAGTGCAAGCTGTTTTTCGCCTGCTGCTTCGGTACTCGACGCAGTCTTCCCGCGCCGCGGTGCCACATATCTATATCGATAAGGGCACTGTCTCTGTCCCGACTCTGTAATTGAATCAAATAACTTATTTGCTTTTCGGTCTCTTAGCGCCGTACTTGGAACGGGCCTGACCTCTGTTGGAGACACCGGACGTATCCAGCGTGCCCCGCACGATGTGATATCTCACACCGGGAAGATCCTTCACCCTTCCGCCACGGATCAGCACGACGCTATGTTCCTGCAAATTGTGTCCGATGCCGGGGATGTAAGCAGTCACTTCGATCCCGTTTGTGAGACGAACACGGGCTACTTTGCGCAGCGCGGAATTCGGCTTCTTGGGGGTGACGGTCTTGACGGATGTGCAGACGCCTCTTTTTTGAGGGGCTTCCGTGTCCGTTGCAACTCTTCTGATCGTGTTCATACTCTTCAAAAGAGCCGGTGAATTGGACTTGGTTTCCGCCTTGACTCTTCCCTGTCTTACCAGTTGATTAATGGTAGGCATTACATTTCTCCTTTCTGATGAGATTTCTATTTCATCCGCCTCTGACAGGCGGATTCCACAGCACAACAAAGCGTAGTATATCACGCTTTTTCCAGACGTGTCAACGATTATCGCTACAGCTCTTTCCCCTGGATCTCCTCATCGATTTCATCAACAATGATCAGATCTTCATCCAAAACATCGTCGATTTCCTCTGCGGGTTCCGCGCCGGCAGCGATGGCTTCGCCGGCATCGGGATCGTCCACCGTAAAGGAGTCGTCAACGGAGTCAAAGCGATAAGAGTCGCGCTCGTTGTCGGATTCTTCTTCTTCCTGCGCTTTCAAATTGAAAGATTCCATATATTCGGTATTGACGCCGTAATCGATAGTGATGTTTTTGTAGCGCTTCATTCCGGTTCCCGCGGGAATCAGTTTTCCGATGATCACGTTCTCCTTGAGCCCTAGCAAATGGTCTGTCTTTCCCTTGATCGCCGCATCGGTCAGTACGCGAGTGGTCTCCTGGAAGGATGCCGCGGAAAGGAAGGAATTGGTCGCCAGGGAAGCTTTCGTGATCCCCAGCAGCACGGCTTTTTCCACAGCCGGCTCCTGACCTTCCTGCAGCGCTTCATTGGCCAGACCGACCTCTGCAAAGCTATAGAGGCTGCCGGGCAGAAGCTGTGTGTCGCCGGCGTCGTCGATCCGGCACTTGGAAAGCATTTGACTGACGATAACCTCCACGTGCTTGTCGTTGATGTCAACGCCCTGCTGCTTATATACACGTTGTACCTCTTTAAGCAGATACTGGTACACGCCTTCTACGCCGTTGAGACGCAGGATATCGTGAGGATTCAGAGGTCCCTGGGTGATGCCTTCTCCGGCATGGATGTAGGTGCCCTCCTGGACTCTCAACCGGGCGCCGTAAGGGATCACATAGACTTTTTCCCCTTCATCGCCTCGAATTTTTACCTCTGTTTTATTATCATTTCTGGTTTCGATGGAAACCACGGTGCCATCCGCTTCGCAAATGTCCGCCAGACCTTTGGGTTTCCGGGCTTCGAAAAGCTCTTCCACACGAGGAAGACCCTGGGTAATATCGTGTCCGGCAACAGAAACACCTCCGGTATGGAATGTCCGCATGGTGAGCTGCGTACCCGGTTCGCCGATGGACTGGGCTGCCGTGATACCGACAGCTTCGCCGATATTGACCGGTTCTCCGGTGGCCAGGTTGCGGCCGTAGCACTTGGCGCAGATGCCGTATTCGCTTTTGCATGTCATGACCGAGCGGATCTTTACCGCTTCGATTCCGGCTCTTTCGATGGCCAGAGCAGCATCTTCACTGATCTCTTCGCCGCCCTCTGCCAGCAGGTTGCCTTCACTGTCCAGAATATCTTCCAGCGCCGTCCGGCCAACGATACGCAGGCGCAGCGCTTCGATTACTTCTTTCCCGTCGGCAAAGGCCCGGACTTCGATTCCTTCGTCGGTGCCGCAGTCTTCTTCTCTGACGATCACATTATGAGACACGTCCACAAGTCGCCGGGTCAGATATCCTGAGTCCGCCGTACGGAGCGCTGTGTCGGCCAATCCTTTTCTGGCGCCGTTGCTGGAAAGGAAATATTCCATAACGGACAAGCCTTCCCGGAAGTTCGCGGTGATGGGGATCTCGATGGTCTTGCCTGTTGCGTTTGCCATCAATCCACGCATACCGCTGATCTGCTTGATCTGGTTCTTGCTTCCGCGGGCGCCGGAATGGGCCATGATATACAGGTTATTCAATGTTCCCAGAGACTCCATCAGTGCATCGGCCACATCGTCGGTGGCTTTATGCCAAATTTCGATGACCTTTTCGCTGCGTTCGACATTGCTCATCAAACCCCGGCGATAGGCCAGTTGATATCCGTCCACTTTTTCCTGCGCGGCTGCGATGATATCCTTCTTGCTTTCGGGCATGACCATATCCGCGATGCTGATGGTGATGGCAGCTTTCGTGGAATAGTGGAACCCGGTGCTCTTGATGTGATCCAGCATCCTGGCTGTTTCGGTATTGCCGTGACGGCGGTAGCAACGGTCTATGATCTGGCCCAGTTTCTTTTTGTCGCACAGGAAATCGACTTCCAGGGAGTACGGATCCGTTTCCCGGTCAACAAAGCCCAGATCCTGAGGAATTTCTTCATTGAAAATGAAGCGCCCCACGGTGGATTCCACCAGCTGACCGCGATCGTTTGCATTCAGTTTCCTTCTGACCTTTACTTTGGCATGGACGCCTATGGCGCCTGTCTGGTACGCCATAAGGAGTTCATCGTAATCGCAGAAAATCTTCCCTTCGCCCTTTTCAGCCGAAGTGTTCCGTATTTCCTGTCCCTCGTGGGTCAGATAATAGGACCCCAAAATCATGTCCTGAGTCGGCGTGGTGATCGGCGACCCGTCCTTGGGGGCCAGAATATTGTTTACCGAAAGCATCAGGAAACGGGCTTCCGCTTGAGCTTCCACGGAAAGAGGCACATGAACGGCCATCTGATCTCCGTCGAAATCGGCATTATATGCGGTACAGACCAGCGGATGGAGTTTGATGGCTTTGCCTTCCACCAGTACCGGTTCAAAGGCTTGGATGCCCAGGCGGTGAAGTGTCGGCGCCCGGTTGAGCAGGACCGGATGATCCTTGATGACCTCATCCAGCACGTCCCAGACTTCAGGCCGCACCTTTTCCACCATACGCTTGGCACTCTTAATGTTGTGAGCCAAACCGTCCTGTACCAGTTTTTTCATTATAAAAGGCTTGAACAGCTCCAAGGCCATCTTCTTGGGCAGTCCGCACTGATAGAATTTCAGTTCGGGCCCTACGACGATGACGGAACGTCCGGAATAGTCGACGCGCTTGCCCAGCAAATTCTGGCGGAACCGTCCCTGTTTTCCCTTGAGCATATCCGACAGGGATTTGAGGGGGCGGGATCCGGGACCGGTGACGGGGCGCCCTCTGCGACCGTTGTCGATTAACGCGTCCACCGCTTCCTGCAGCATCCTTTTTTCATTTCTGACGATGATGTCCGGCGCACCGAGTTCAAGCAGTCTCTTGAGACGATTGTTCCGGTTGATAACCCTGCGGTACAGATCATTCAGGTCCGAAGTGGCGAATCGTCCGCCGTCCAGCTGGACCATAGGCCGCAAATCCGGCGGAATGACCGGGATCACTTCCAAAATCATCCATTCCGGTTTATTGCCGGATGTCCGCAGCGCCTCAATCACTTCCAGGCGCCGGACAATGCGTACTTTTTTCTGGCCCAGAGAGTCCTTGAGCTTCGCCCGAAGATCCTTGGACATCTCATCCATGTCGATTTGCTTCAGCAGTTCCCGAACGGCTTCGGCACCCATGCCGGCTCTGAACTGATTGCCGTATTGCTCTTTCAATTCTCTGTATTGCTGCTCGGTCAGAATCTCTTTGTAACCCAGTTCTGTGGCACCCGGATCAATCACGATATAAGCAGCAAAATACAGCACCTTCTCCAAGTTTCTCGGAGAGATGTCCAGCACCAGGCCGATTCGGCTCGGTATGCCTTTAAAATACCAAATATGAGAGACCGGCGTCGCCAGTTCGATGTGGCCCATCCGCTCTCTGCGGACCTTGGCTTTGGTCACTTCCACGCCGCAGCGGTCACAGATGATCCCCTTATAGCGAATCCTCTTGTATTTACCGCAGTGACATTCCCAGTCCTTCGTCGGTCCAAAGATCTTTTCACAAAAAAGACCCTCTTTTTCCGGCTTTAATGTTCTATAGTTGATGGTCTCCGGCTTTTTGACTTCTCCATGAGACCAACTCATTATTTTTTCAGTAGAAGCTAAACTGATCCGTAAGGATTCGAAATTTTTCAGTTCCAAGTAGCTCTCCCCTTCCTGTCGTCCATTTCCAAACGAGCGTCAACGGTGATGGTTCTGCTCGGTCAGCGATCTGTTTCGGTATCTTCTGCGTCGGCTGCCTCGGGAGAAACCTGGTCTCCTGTTGCGGTTACTTCGCTGTATCCCGATCCGAATCCAAACAGCTCCCGGTCGTTTGCCACGGTCTCCATCTCGATCAGATTGATGTTGGTGACCGCTTCCAGATCAGCAGACTCTTTGATCTCGATCTCTTCGTCGTTTTCCGAAAGGACCTTCACATCCAGCGCCAGGCTCTGCATTTCCTTGATGAGTACTTTGAAGGACTCGGGAATGCCGGGCTCGGGGATGTTCTCATCTTTCACGATGGCTTCGTAAGTCTTGACTCGACCTACCACATCGTCGGACTTGACCGTCAGGATCTCTTGGAGCGTATAAGCCGCTCCGTAAGCTTCCAGGGCCCAGACTTCCATTTCCCCGAAACGTTGTCCGCCGAACTGCGCTTTTCCGCCCAGAGGCTGCTGGGTGACGAGGGAATAAGGACCGGTGCTTCTGGCGTGGATTTTGTCGTCTACCAGATGGTGAAGCTTCAGCATATACATGTAGCCCACTGTTACCGGGTTGTCGAACTCCTCGCCGCTCCGGCCATCCCGAAGAATGAGCTTTCCGGATTCGGGGTATCCGCAGTCGCGCAGCAGGTCGATCACGTCATTTTCGCTGGCGCCGTCGAAGACCGGTGTGGATATGTACCATCCCTTTTTCTTGGCGGCCAAACCCATATGGACTTCCAGGACCTGTCCGATGTTCATACGGGAGGGGACGCCCAGGGGATTCAGCATGACTTCCAGGGCCGTGCCGTCCTGTGTAAAGGGCATATCTTCCTGGGGCAGGATTCTGGAAATGACGCCTTTATTTCCGTGGCGTCCGGCCATTTTATCCCCCACGTTGATCTTTCTCTTCGTAGCGATGTAGCAACGGACCAGCTTGTTGACGCCGGGGGCCAGATCGTCTCCGTTTTCTCTGGAGAACACCTTTACGTCCACGACGATCCCGGTTTCTCCATGAGGCACACGAAGGGACGTGTCCCGAACCTCTCTGGCTTTTTCTCCGAAAATGGCTCGGAGCAGACGTTCTTCCGCCGTGAGTTCGGTCTCGCCCTTGGGGGTGACTTTGCCCACCAGAATATCAGATGAATCCACTTCCGCGCCTACGCGGATAATGCCTTCTTCGTCCAGATCCTTCAGCGCGTCTTCCCCTACATTGGGAATGTCCCGAGTGATCTCTTCGGGGCCCAGTTTGGTATCCCGCGCTTCGGATTCGTACTCTTCGATATGGATCGATGTGAGCACATCGTCCATGAGCAGCCGTTCGTTCAGTACGACGGCGTCTTCGTAGTTATAGCCTTCCCAGGTCATGAATCCGATAAAGAGATTCCTTCCCAGCGCGATCTCACCCTGATCCGTGGACGGTCCGTCGGCGATCACTTCGCCGGCAGCGATATGTTCTCCGTGGGCCACGATGGGTTTCTGATTGATGCAGGTTCCCTGGTTGGAGCGTCTGTATTTCAGAAGCTTGTAGGTGTCATTTCCGCCGCCGTCGTCCCTGCGGACCACGATTCGCGTAGAATCCACGTATTGGACGGTGCCGTCGTTGCGCGCCAGCACCACAACGCCCGAATCCCGGGCTGCCGTGTGTTCCACGCCGGTCCCGATGATCGGCGCATCCGTAACCAGGAGTGGTACGGCCTGCCGCTGCATGTTGGAGCCCATGAGCGCCCGGTTGGCGTCATCGTTCTCCAGGAAGGGGATCATCGCTGTTGCGATGGATACCACCTGTCTCGGGGATACGTCCATGTAGTCCACTTCTTCTCTGGGATAGAGGTTGATCTCTCCCAGGCCTCCGCGGGCTACGACCTTCTGATTCAGGAAGCGGCTCTCTTCGTCCAGAAGCTCGTTGGCCTGGGCGATGATCAGCTGCTCTTCCTCGTCTGCGGTCAGGTATTGAATATCTCGTGTAACGATGCCTTTTTCTTTGTCGACTTTTCGATAAGGCGTCTCGATAAAACCGTATTCGTTAATGATCCCGTAGGTCGTCAACGATCCGATCAGTCCGATGTTGGGACCTTCCGGCGTCTCGATGGGACACATGCGTCCGTAATGGGAATGATGGACATCCCGGACTTCGAATCCTGCTCTTTCCCGGGACAGGCCGCCGGGTCCCAGCGCAGAAAGCCTTCTCTTATGCGTAAGCTCTGCCAGGGGATTTGTCTGATCCATGAACTGAGACAGCTGTGAACTCCCGAAGAACTCCTTGATCGCTGCCGTTACAGGTCTAATATTCATCAAGACCTGAGGCGTGGTCGCTTCGATGTCCTGGATCGTCATGCGCTCCTTTACGACCCGTTCCATGCGGGCCAGGCCGATGCGGAATTGATTTTGAAGCAATTCTCCTACGGTGCGCAGTCTTCTGTTGCCCAAATGGTCGATGTCATCGATGTTGCCGATACCGTCGCTCAGATTCAGCAGGTAGCTGATCGATGCGATGATATCGTCCAAGATGATGTGTTTGGGCGAAAGTTGGTTTTTATGCGCGACCAACAACGACGCAAAAGCCTCGTTGACTTCTTCTTTGGCTTTTTTGGATTTCCCGGCGCCCTTTTCCATCTCTTCTTTTTGCTTTAGAAGCTCTTTCAGCACAGGAAAGAAGACTTTTTCGGGAATTTTTCGCTCTGTCGGGTCAAAAGAAATATAGTTCCGCAGCTCCACGAAGTTGTTGCCGATGACTTTGACCGAGGCGCCTTCTTCGGTCTTGCTCCGGACAAAGACATACTCCACGCCGGCGTTTTCAATTTCTTTTGCCAGTATTCTGGAGACTTTTTGATCCTTTTCCGCCAGGATTTCGCCGGTGAGGGGCGATGCCACATCCTCGGCCAGAACGCAATTTGCGATCCGGTTGGACAGGCCCAGCTTTTTGTTGTATTTATAACGGCCTACTTTGGCCAGATCGTAGCGCTTGGCATCGAAAAACAACGCTTCGATGAGATCGTAGGCGCTTTCGAAGGTGGCCGGTTCTCCGGGCCGCAGTTTTCTGTATATTTCTTTCAGGCCTTCGTCGTAGTTGGTGGTCAGATCCTTTTCCATAGACTTATGGAGCCGAGGATTGATCCCGAAGATCTTTTCGATCTCTTCGTTGGTTCCCTCGTACAGCATCGCTGCCATATCAGTTCTGTATTCCTTGAAACGGCGTACTTTTTTGGCCAGATCTTCTTCTTTGATCGTCGGGTCTTTCCGCATTTCCGCTTCGACCTTATCATCGACCGACTTGTATGCGAGTGCCCGAAGGATCGCTGTGACAGGCTGCTTTCTGGTTCTGTCCACGCGAACGGAAAGCACCTCGTTGGAATCCGTCTCGTATTCCAGCCAAGCGCCTCGGTTGGGGATGATCGTCGTGGAAAACAATTTGTTGTTGGACTTATCGATGGACACATCGTAATAAGGTCCGGGGCTGCGGACGAGCTGCGTAACGACCACGCGCTCCGCTCCGTTATATATAAAAGTACCCTTTTCCGTCATGATGGGGAAATCCCCCATAAATACTTCTTGTTCTTTGACTTCGCCGGATTCCTGATTCACCAGGCGAACTTTGACTTTAAGAGGAGCGGCATAAGTTGCGTCCCGTTCCTTGCACTCCTCCTGATCGAACTTCGAATCGTTGGAAATGGAATGATCCACGAATTCCAGTGCAAGATTATCTGCGTAGTCCCTGATCGGGGATATATCCTCAAAAACTTCGGCAAGACCCTCTTTGATAAACCAATCATAGGAGTCTTTCTGAATCTGTATGAGGTTGGGCATGGGCAGGACCGACTCGATCTTTGAATAGCTCATGCGTTCTTTTCTACCTATTTTAACGGGTTGGGGCATTGTATTCCCTCCTTACATTGAATCCGAAAAACTATGCGTGGCAATGTACTATAATACTACATTGTTGACAAGGCGTCAAGGAAAATTTCCTTCGCCACAAGCGCAGAAAGGGTTGCCCCTTTCGGGCAACCCTAACACACGTATCGGATCGCTTATTTGAGTTCTACAGATGCGCCGACTTCTTCCAGCTTCGCTTTCAGCTCGTTGGCTTCGGCGGTGGGAGCTGCTTCTTTAACAGTCTGGGGAGCTGTGTCCACCAGATCTTTCGCTTCCTTGAGGCCCAGGCCGGTGATCTCTCTCACGGCTTTGATGACCTTGATCTTCTCTGCGCCGGCAGAAACCAGAACTACGTCAAATTCTTCCTTGACTTCCACGGCTTCTGCTGCGGCTGCGCCTGCTGCGGCTACGGGAGCTGCTGCGGAAACGCCGAATTCTTCTTCGCATGCTTTGACCAGCTCATTGAGCTCAAGTACGGTCATCGCTTTGATGGCTTCGATGATTTGTTCTTTATTCATTGTATTTCCTCCATTAAGATTTTCTTGTTTTCTGATGATTATTCTGCTGCCGGCGCTTCTGCTTCGGCAGGGGCTTCGGTTTCCTGAACAGCTTCTGCGGGTTCTTGCGCTGCTGCCGGCGCGATGGCGTCACCCGTCTGGGGTTTCGCATCGGCCACAGCCTGAAGCGTGCGAACGAACTTGCCCACGGGCGACTGGATGCTGCCCATGAACTTGGCGATCAGTTCGTCTCTGGAGGGGATGGCGGACAGTTCCTTGACGCCCTCCGCATTGTAGAATACGCCTTCGACCACGCCGGCCTTGAAGGCCATTTTGTTGTATTCTTTCATGACGCCTGCCAGGACTCTTGCCGGCGCGATGGCGTCATCATAACTGATGGCGATCGCGCTGGGTCCTTCCAGGACGTCCTTCAGCGATTCATATTGCGTTCCGGCGATGGCACGGGCCATCATGGTGTTCTTGTAGACGGTGTAATCCACGTTGGCTTCGCGAAGCTTTCTCCTCATGGCGTTGGCCTGTTCTACAGTCGTGCCCAGATAGTCGATGACTACAGCGGATTCAGCTTTGTTCAGCTTATCTTTGATTTCGTCGATGATCGCTTGTTTGAGTTTGAGATTTTCTACTGACATGAATTCTCCTTTCCGGCTTTCGAAAAGAAAGCCTTTTCTTGTCTGCAGACGGAAAAGGCTCATAATCTATGAATCGTAACCTCGGCCGGATATTAAGCGGTGACGCGCCGGCTGTCTACAGTCTGTAGTATTCTGTTTTGTTGCGATTCGGTCTTTCGTCTTAACCGAGTGTCAGCTTCTGCGGGTTCAGCTTGACTCCGGGGCCCATGGTGGTGCTCACCGTGACGCTCTTGAGGTACTGGCCTTTTGCCGCAGCAGGCTTAGCTTTGATGATGGCTTCGATCAGCGCAGCGAAATTTTCTTTCAACTTCTCTTCGCCAAACGATGCTTTGCCGATGGGCGTGTGAATGATATTGGTCTTATCCAGACGATACTCTACTTTACCGGCTTTGATTTCTTCCAGGGCTTTGGTCAAATCCATGGTGACCGTGCCGGATTTGGGATTAGGCATCAAGCCTTTGGGTCCCAAAACTTTTCCCAGCCGTCCCACGACACCCATCATGTCGGGCGTGGCCACGACCACATCGAAATCAAACCAGCTTTCGCTCTGGATTTTTTGTGCCAGCTCTTCGGCGCCTACGTAATCCGCTCCGGCCGCTTCGGCTTCGTGGACTTTGTCTCCTTTTGCGAAAACCAGAACTTTCTTGGTTCTTCCGGTCCCGTGAGGCAGTACGATGGCTCCTCTGACCTGCTGGTCTGCATGACGTCCGTCAACGCCCAGCCGAACGTGGGCTTCCACAGTTTCGTCGAACTTGGCTTTGGCCGTCTTTATAACGATTGCAAAGGCCTGTTCCGCTTCGTGCAGCTCGGTCTTGTCGTAGAGCTTGACAGAATCCTGATAACTCTTTCCTCTTTTAGGCATTTGTTTCCTCCTTGTGGTGCATACGGCTTTCGCCTCCCACGTGTTAGTCCTTGAGTGTGATGCCCATGCTTCTGGCAGTTCCTTTGACCATCTCGGTGGCGCTTTCCAGGTCTGCCGCATTTAAATCGGGCATTTTGATCTTTGCGATGGCTTGCATCTGTTCGGTCGTTAATGAGGCGACCTTCTTCTTGTTGGGCTCACCGGATGCTGTGTCCAGTCCGGCGGCTTTCTTGAGCAGTACTGCCGCAGGCGGCGTCTTTGTGATAAATGTGAAAGATCTGTCCGCATACACCGTGATCACGACCGGAATGATCATTCCGGGCTGATCGGCGGTCCTTGCGTTGAACTGCTTGCAGAACTCCATGATATTGACGCTCTTCTGCCCTAATGCGGGTCCCACGGGAGGGGCCGGCGTGGCTGCGCCTGCAGGAATCTGCAGTTTGATATAGCCCTCGATTTTTTTAGCCATAGTCTCTTCTCCTTTCCACGGGGCAGCCCCGTTTTTCGTTTATATATACGGCGAACCTAGATTTTGTCCACCTGGTCGTATTCCAGTTCCACCAGCGTGTCTCTTCCGAACATGGACACCCGCGCACGCAGGGTTTGCTTGTCCACGTTCACCTCTTCCACGACGCTCATAAATCCCTTAAACGGACCGCTGATCACGCGGACGGTGTCGCCCACGTCGATATCCAAAACAATGATGGTCTTTTCGATGCCCATCCGCCGGACTTCTTCGTCCGTCAGGGGAATCGGTTCCGAGCCGTGTCCCACGAATCCGGTAACGCCCTGGGTGTTTCGCACCAGATACCAGGATTCGTTGGTGACGATCATTTTAACGATGACATAGCCGGGAAACATTTTACGAGTCTTGATCTTTCGCTGGCCGTCCTTAAGTTCGACACGATCTTCCGTAGGCACGATAACGCTGAGAACCAGGTCTTGCATCCCGCGGTTCTCCACCAGCTTTTCAATATTCACTTTTACTTTGTTTTCATGGCCGGAATACGTGTGCACCACATACCACTTGGCGTCCTTGCTGCGTCTGGGAAAGCCTGCGGGAACTTCGCTGTTCTCCGCTTCGTCTTCCTCTGCATCCTGATCCGGAATCAATTCTTCTTCGGGATCAGAAGGAGCCTGGTCTTCTGGAAGGACCTGTTCGTCCTTTTCCAGCTCTGCGATCTTATCCTGAGGCATATCCTCTCCTACATTGATATATTAAGAACTACTTCCAACAATTTCAGGAAGCCCGTATCCAGGATCCAGAAGAAGAAAGCAAACAGAGCGCAGGTGGCCAGCACCACGCCTGTATAGCGATATGTCTCTTTTTTCGTAGGCCAGACGACCTTTTTGATCTCGGAACGGATCCCCCGGAAGTACTCCTTGATCCGCACCCATCTTTTGGTCTTGGCTGCAGCTTGATCTGCCATTTTGACGACTTCCTTTCGCTACTTGGTTTCCTTGTGCAGAGTTTCTTTTTTGCAGAACTTGCAGTACTTCATCATTTCGATACGATCGGGATCGTTCTTCTTGTTCTTCGTGGTATTGTAGTTTCTTTGCTTGCACTCGGTGCATGCCATGGTGATTCTGACCCTCATAATTCTGACCTCCGTAAAATGATCCGTCCTGGACGGTTTATCGATCTGTTTCTGCGCACAATACAAACAATTGTACCATAGCGTCACCTTGTTAAGTTATCACAACCGCTCGCCGCTGTCAACGATTATCCTGTTTTTTTTAAGGTTGCGCATCGTCCGGGCCCTTGGTCACGTCGACCCAGACACCGCCGGTAGCTTGGGCCAGATCTTCCGGCGTAAATCCCACTGCGGAATTCCCGGTTCCCGCCGCAGGAAAAATCATTTCGTACGCTTTCAGAGATTCATCTAAAAAAACGCCGATCCCTTCGGGCAGACCAAAGGGGCATACGCCGCCTACGGGATGTCCCGTCACCTCCAAAGTTTCTTCGAAGGAAAGCATCTTTGCCTTGCAGCCGAACCGATCCTTGTACTTCCGATTGTCGATCCTGGCGGTGCCCATGACCACAAGCACAAAATGCGTGCCGTCTTTCAGCTCCATGGCCAGGGTCTTGGCGATCTCTCCGGGCTCTCGACCCAAGGCTTTGGCTGCCAGTTCCACGGTTGCGCTGCTTTCTTCCAGGAGAATGATCTCGTTGGGGATCTGGTGTTCTTCAAAATATTTCTTGACTGCTTCGTATCCCATGACGCCTCCTTTCAATGAAAAAGACCCTTTCGGGCCGATCGGTGAGTACATCATACAACCGGATCCCGGAAATTGCAAGGGTCTTCCGCAGAAAAAAAGAGGCATCAGCCTCTTCTTTTACTATTTTTGGAGTTTTCTGTAGGCTTCATACTTTTCCTGAGCCTGCTTTTCTGCTTTGTCGAAGAGCTCTTCCGCATGCTCCGGAAAGGTTCTCTCCAACGCGGAGTACCGGACTTCTCCGGCCAGAAATTCTCCGTAGGGAATGGTAGGTTCCTTGCTGTCCAGTATAAATACACCGGTAGTCGGATGATAGCGGTACAAGTGCCAGTATCCTGCATCCACTGCTTTTCCGGCTTCCTGCTGCGCCAGGTGCATGCCCGCGGCGATCCCGTGGGCGATGCAGGGCGCATAGGCGATGATCACCGAAGGACCGTCGTAATACTCTGCTTCCCGGATCGCCCGGACCAACTGCGCAGGATCGGCTCCCATGGACACCTGGGCCACGTAGACGTTCCCATACGTTCTGGCCAGCGCGCCCAGATCCTTTTTGCCCGAGCGCTTACCGGAAGCGGTGAACTGAGCGACCGCTCCCAGAGGCGTAGCCTTGGATGCCTGCCCGCCGGTATTGGAATATACCTCGGTGTCCACAATGAACACGTTGACGTTCTCGCCGGAGGACAGCACATGATCCAATCCGCCGTAACCGATGTCGTAGGCCCAGCCGTCGCCGCCGTACATCCAAAATGTTTTGCGCGAAAAGTGCTTTTTGGCGGCCAGCATGTCCCGGATCAGCTTTTCTTCCTCTTCGGAAGTTTGGCCTGCTGCCGCGGCGCTTTCCAACATCCCTCGAAGCGCATCCCCGGCCTCGGCCGACTGCGTAAAGTCGTCGAAGGCGAGGAGCCATTGTTCCAAGGCCTTTTTGAGGCCCACGTTCCCGGTGATTTTCAGCAGAGCTTCCGCCCGTTGCTTCTGGGCTTCCCGCTGCTGTTTGACGGATAACGCCATCCCGAGACTGAATTCGGCATTGTTTTCGAAGAGCGAGTTGCTCCAGGCGGGGCCTTTTCCTTCTTTGTTTCTGGTATAAGGAATGCCGGGCATGGCGCCGCCCCAGGCCTGGGTGCAGCCTGTGGCGTTAGCCCAGTACACCCGATCACCGAAGAGCTGGGTGAGCAACTTGGCATAGGGTGTTTCTCCGCAGCCTGCGCAAGCGGCCGAAAACTCCAGCAGAGGTTCCTTGAACTGACTGCCTTTCACTGTAAAGGGATCGAAGATTTTCTTATCCGATATGCCGAGACCGTAGGTCCATCCTTCCCTTCCCGGCGGAACCTGATCGATCGGAGCCATCGCAAGGGCTTTCTGTTTGGCGGGACAGGAAGACACGCAACTGCCGCAGCCCGTGCAGTCGTCGGTGCTCACCGACAGCGTGTAGGACAATCCGACGGCAGCTTTCCCCTTCGCAGGGACAAGCTTCATATCTGCCGGCGCAGCGTCGGCTTCGACGGCATGGAGCAGATAGGGACGAATGGCAGCGTGAGGGCACACAAAAGCACATTGATTGCATTGCAGACAGGCTTCGGAATTCCACACGGGCACCGATGTGGCGATCCGTCGCTTTTCGTATGCCGTAAGTCCCAGCTCCACCTGGCCGTCTTCGTATCCTTCGAAGGCACTCACAGGGAGATCATCTCCCTTTTGGGCGTTGATCGGCCGCAGCAGATCCCGGATCACCTCCGGCACATCGGCCGACGCCTCGGCGATCTCATCCGGCGCAGATGCCCAGCTTTCCGGAATATCTACCTTTATGAGCGCTTCGGCGCCCCGGGTCGCGGCGTTCAGATTCTTCTCCACCACAGCGTCGCCTTTGGTGAAATACGTCTCTCGGACCGCTTCCCGCAGATAGGCGTCCGCCTCCCCGGACGGGATCACCGACATGAGACGGAAGAAAGCGGATTGCAGCACGATGTTGGCGTGAATCCCCAGGCCCAGCTCCCGGGCAATGCCGCTGGCATCGATGATGTAGAAATTCGCTTGTTTTTCGACCAGCGCCCGCTTGACCTGCCCCGGGATCCTGTCTTCCAGCTCTGCCGCCGTCCAGGCGCAGTTTAAAAGAAACGTCCCGCCGGGCAGAAGCTCTGAGACCATATCGTACTGAGACACAAATGTCTGGTGGTGACAAGCGATAAAATCAGCGTTTCGCACCAAATAAGAAGAATCGATGGGCGCTTTGGAAAAGCGCAGGTGAGATTTGGTGATACCGAAGGATTTCTTCGCGTCGTACTCAAAATACGCCTGTCCGTAGAAATCCGTATGCTTGCTGATGATCTCCACGGTGTTGCGGTTCGCCCCCACCGTTCCGTCGGATCCGAGGCCCCAAAACTTGCAGGCAAAAACACCTTTCCTGACCTGCGGGATCTTTGCGTCCGGTGTCAGAGAAAGATGGGTCAGGTCGTCAACGATGCCGATGGCAAAGCCGTTGAGAGGTTTCGCGCTGCGAAGATTTTCGTAGACGCCGCCGATGTGGGCGGGTGTGGTATCCTTCGAAGACAAACCGTAGCGGCCGCCCACAATCAGGGGGCATCTTTCGCTTTGCGAAAAAGCGGTGCACACATCCTGATAAAGGGGCTCCCCGGCGGAACCCATTTCCTTGCAGCGATCCAAAACGGCGATCCGCAGGGCCGTTTCGGGAATCGCATCCAAAAGTCTTCCGATGGAAAAGGGCCGGAACAGATGGACCTGAACGAAGCCGACTTTTCGACCCTGAGCATTCAGATAGTCCACCGTTTCGCGAATGGCGCCGCTGACGGATCCCATGGCCACGACAACTTCCGTGGCGTCCGGCGCGCCGTAGTAGTTGAAAAGTTTGTACGTGCGTCCGGTGCGCGCCGAGATCTGATCCATGTATCCTTCTACGATCTGCGGTACCGCATCGTAGAAGCGATTATTGGCCTCCCGCACCTGAAAATAGATATCCGGGTTCTGGACCGTGCTGCGCAGGGCCGGCTCTTCCGGATTGAGCGCGTGGTCGCGGAAGGCCTGGAGCGCCTCCCGATCCAGCATTTCGGCCAGCTCTTCGTACTCCATGGCCTCGATCTTGCTGATTTCGTGGGATGTGCGGAAGCCGTCAAAGAAGTGAAGGAACGGCACCCGGCTTTTGATAGCGGCCAGATGCGTTACGCCTGCCAGATCCATGACCTCCTGGACGCCGGAAGTGGAAAGCATGGCAAAGCCGGTTCCCCGGCAGTTCATCACATCGGAATGATCTCCGAAAATGGAAAACGCATGAGTCCCCACCGTGCGGGCCGCCACGTGCAGCACACCGGGATGTCGCTGCCCGGAGATGCGGTGCATCACCGGAAGCATCAGGAGCAGTCCCTGAGACGAAGTATAGCTCGTGGCCAAGGCCCCGGTCTCCAGCGCGCCGTGGACTGCCCCGGCGGCCCCGGCTTCCGACTGCATTTCCACCAGCTTTACCGGCTGCCCGAATAGATTTTTCTTTCCTTCCGCTGACCACACATCGGTCTTCTCCGCCATGGGTGAAGAAGGGGTGATGGGATAGATGGCCGCGACTTCCGTAAAAGCATAGGCAACGTAGGCCGCCGCCTCGTTGCCGTCCATAATGACAGTTCTTCTTTCTTTCATTGTATTGATTTCCGCTCCTTACCGCAGCCGATCCTCATCGGCTGCTGCTGTTCTATCGTATGACGGGGGCGGTCGAACCGCCCCCGGAAGATCTATTCATTTACTTGTACCGTCCACCCGAAGGGATCCGGACGCCTTCCGAACTGCAACCCGACCAGTTCATCGTACAGTCGCTGAGTGGTTTCTCCGATCTGTCCGCCGTTGAACTCGTAGTCCTTGCCGCCGTAGCCCAGAACGCCCACCGGTGTCACGATGGCCGCTGTTCCCACACCGAAGACCTCTTCCACGTTGCCCTTATCCAACTGGTCCAACAGTTCAGCCACAGACAACTGACGCTCTTCCACTTCCATGCCCCACTTTTTGAACATTTCGATGCAGGACTTGCGCGTAATGCCCGGAAGCACCGTATCGCCCAGGGCCGGCGTCACGATCTTGCCGCCGATCTTGAACATGATATTGTTGCTGCCGACTTCTTCAATATACTGCTTTGTGGCGCCGTCCAGCCAGAGCACCTGAGAATAGCCTTCCTTCTCGGCCTGCACCGTAGCGTGGAACGAACCGGCGTAGTTCCCGCCGCACTTCGCAAAACCTGTTCCGCCCCGGACACTCCGGGCTGCCGTCTCTTCGATTTTGATGCGTACCGGCTTCAATCCTTCGCCATAATATGAACCTACAGGGCTCAGTATGATAAAGAACATAAAACGATCAAGGGAGTGCATGGACAGGTCGTCGTGATTGCAGATGAGCGTCGGCCGAACATACAGCGTCGTTCCCGGCGCGCTGGGAACCCATTCGGAATCCAGGGATACCAGGGTCTTGACGGCTTCCATAAAGTACTCCTCGGGAAACGGAGGCATGCACATCCGCTCCGCGGAACGCATCATCCGGCGAGCGTTCTCGTCGGGCCGGAAGAGCTGCACTTTGCCGTCGGGACGACGATAGGCCTTTAAGCCTTCGAAGATGCACATGCCGTAATGAAAGACGATGGCAGCAGGGCTGATGGAAAAGTTTTCGAAGGGAACGATGCGGGCATCGTGCCAGCCTTTTTCCGGAGAATGATCCATGATGAACATGTGATCGGTATAGTATCTGCCAAAGCCCAGTTTTGTTTCGTCTGCAGGCTTCGCCTTGGGTTCGGGGGCCTTGTTGATGGTGATCTGAAGCATTGTCTCCTCCTTCGGCTTATGCCGTTTCCACATTGGCCGCCTCGTACAGTCCCAGCTTTTCGACTGCGGCGGTCCTCATTTTATACTTCAATATTTTCCCTGCGGCGTTCATGGGGAACGAATCCACGAACTCCACATATTTTGGCACTTTATGACGGGCCATATGCGCCCGGATGTATTCCCGGATCTCTTCGACTGTGGCCGTCTGGCCTTCCTTGAGGATCACACAAGCCATGATCTCCTCGCCGTATTGCTTATCCGGAACGCCGATCACCTGAACATCGGCGACCTTCGGGTGATTGTACACAAACTCTTCGATCTCTTTGGGGTAGATATTCTCTCCGCCCCGGATGATCATATCCTTGAGCCTTCCGGTAATGCAGAAATTGCCTTCCTGCGTCATCATGGCCAGATCTCCCGTGTGGAGCCAGCCGTCCTTGTCAACGGCTGTGGCGGTGGCCCTGGGCATCTTGTAGTACCCTTTCATGATGTTGTAACCCCGGGCGACAAACTCGCCGATCTCTCCCGGAGGAAGCTCCCGGTTGGAGACCGGGTCCACAATGCGGCATTCGATCTGAGGCAGCGGCCGTCCTACAGTGGAGACCCGCACTTCCAGAGGATCGTCGGTGCTGCTCATAGTGCAGCCCGGAGAGCTTTCGGTCTGGCCGAATACGATGGTGATCTCCGTCAGGTTCATCTTGTCCACCACATCACGCATCACCGAAATGGGGCAAAGACTGCCGGCCATGATGCCGGTCCGCATATGGGAGAAATCCGTCTTGTGAAAATCCTCGTGCTCCAGAAGCGCGATGAACATGGTCGGAACGCCGTGGATGCAGGTGATGCGCTCCTGATGGATGCAGGCCAGCGCCGGCTTCGGCGAAAAGTACGGAAGCGGCATCATGGTGGATCCATGAGTCATGGCCGCCGTCATGGCCAGCACCATGCCGAAGCAGTGGAACATGGGTACCTGGATCAGCATCCGGTCGGCGGTGGACAGGTCCATTCGATCGCCGATGCACTTTCCGTTGTTGACGATGTTATAGTGGGTGAGCATGACCCCTTTGGGAAAACCTGTGGTTCCCGATGTATACTGCATGTTGCACACATCGTGCTTGTCCACCAGGGCTGCCCGCCGGTCCACTTCTTCCCGGGGAACGCCGCGCCCTGCCGCCAGGGCTTCTTCCCAAGTATAACATCCCCTTTGCGAAGATGTCACTGTAATAATATTACGAAGAAAGGGCAGTCGTTTGCAGTGTAGCCGTCCCGGTCCTTCCGCCTTGGCCAGCTCCGGGCAGAGCTCCCGGATGATTCCCACATAGTCGGAATCCCGAAATCCATCGATCATGATCAGCGTATGGGTATCGGACTGGCGCAGCAGGTATTCGGCTTCGTGGATCTTATAGGCGGTATTCATGGTCACCAGCACGGCGCCGATTTTCGTAGCAGCCCAGAAGGCCACATACCACTGGGGCACATTGGTGGCCCATACTGTCACTTTATCGCCCTGTTTGACGCCCAGCGCAATAAGGGATCGGGCAAAATCGTCCACATCACGACGGAATTCCGCGTAGGTCCTGGTGTAGTCCATCATCGTGTAGCGGAACGCAATCTGGTCCGGGAATTCCGAAACCACCCGGTCCAGGATCCGGGAAAAGGTCAAATCGATGAGCACATCCTTTTTCCACAGATACTTTCCGGTGCCGGCTTTGTTGTCATAAAGCCGGTCATCGCTCCGCGCGCTTTCGTCGTACCGGCTCATATAGTGCACATAGTGCGGGAAAACGATGGCGGGATCGGCCAGTTCCGGCATCCATCCGGGAAGCCATTCCAGGGAAAGGCAGCCGTCGAAGTTGATGGAGCGCAGTGCGTTCATCATGCTGTCCAGGGGAATGTCCCCCTCTCCGACCAGGGCGTATACAGGTCCGCCGGGACCCGGAAGGGAGTCTTTCATGTGGACATGCCGGATGTAAGCGCCCAGATTCTGCACGGTGGTTTCCGGATCTTCGCCGCCAAAGCGGTACGGATGATGCACGTCCCAGAGGGCAGCCAGGCTGTCGCTGGCAAACTCGTTGAGCAGCAAGCGCAACCGGCCGGTATCCTTGTAGATCCCCGTGGTTTCCATCAGAATGCATACCGGTCCCTTTTCCGCATACTCAATGGCCGGCGCAAGGCAGTCCCGGACAGTCCGCTCCGCGGCTTCCGGATCCCCGTGGATCTGATCCCTGGCCGTGATCCGCACATAGGGGATGCCGGCGCCTTCGCAGAGTCGCACCGCGTGGAGAAGCTGTTCTGTGTTTTCCCGGATACGCCCATGATCTGCCGCATCCAGGACAATATCATAGCAGGGGACTGCAAGGCCGGTCTGATTCAACTCCCGTTTCAGTCGATCTGCGGCCCTCAGATCCTCTTCGCCGGTTTCGCCCCGGAAAACATCCCGGCTGCCCTGGTGGAATTCCACGCCGTAAAAGCCCAGATCTTTGGCAATGTCCAAAAACTCCGTCTTGGTAAATTCGCTCCAGCCGTTGGTTGAAAACGTCAGTTTCATGATACATTCTCCTCAAAAACGATCTTGTTGACAGCACTCAGATAGGCGCTGATCCCTGCGCCAATGATATCGGTGGAGATGCCTTTGCCCGAATAGAGTTTGCCGCCGGCCCGGAGCTTTACAAGCGTGTCGCCCATGGCTTCCCGGCCTTCGGTGACGGCCTGGATCTGAAATTCGTCCAGCTCAAAATGGCGTCCCACAATCTGCTCGATGGCGCGGAACGCGGCTTCGATGGGTCCGTCCCCCACCGCAAAGCCTTCCACGGAGGTGACCTTGCCGTTTGTTTTTTCCAGAATGATATGCGCCGTGGAGCGGATCAGATTGCCGTTGTTGATCACGTAGCTTTTCAGCAGATACGTAGGAGGCACCTGTATCGCTTCGTTGGCGATGATCGCCTCCAGCTCTTTGGCGCCGATCTCTTTTTTATGAACCAGACGCTGAAAGGCTTCATATACTTTTTTCCGTTCTTCTGCCGAAAGATCGTATCCCAAATCCTTCGCTGCCTTCCCTACGGTCTGGAGACTGTCCCCTTCCTTTAGTAAAAGTGTTCCTCTCTCAACACCGCCGGACTCCTCGTATCCCTGGTCTTTCCCCTGAACGGAACCGGTGGTGAGCTGACGGATCCGGGCGGCGGCCTGCTGCACCTGGGTGTAGGCCAGGCCCGAGGCAAGACCGATGCTTTCGCCGCGCTGCTCGATGATCTCGGCCATCACTTCCATCCCGGCGGCGATCTGGCCGCCGGCGCTGACACGGATCACATCCGCGCCTTTTGCCGCAGCGGCCAGGCATGCGGCTTCCGACATTCTGAAACGATTGTTGAAACATACACCCAATTGCACGCCGGACAGCTCGGGCACATCGCAGCGAAGCTGTTCTACAAAGGCTCCGAACTCAGGAGGGAGCATCGTTCCGGCGGAATCCTCGATCGTAAACGTAGCAGCGCCGGCCTTGACGGCCGCCCTGGCCGCATCGCAGAGAAATCCCCACTCGGCCATGGTGGCGTCCTCGGCCACAAAATCCACGTCTTTGGTATGGGATGCGGCCCTGGCCACCAGTTGTCCGATCAACGCCAGCACCTGAGGCGGCTTCCGACCCAGCGTATACTCCATGCGAATGGCCGAGACGGGAAGCCCGATGCGAAGCATCGGCTTTCTGGCATCCTTCATCGCTTTCCATACATTGTCGATGGATCCAGGGTCCGAACCGCCGTTGCAGCACAGGAAACTATGGCGCACCAGCGGCGCAATCGTCTTGATCAGGAGTTCATTCACCTTCTCCTCTGCGGAGAATGGGATCTGGATCACATCGACCCGGATCTTGTCCAATAAACGAACGATCTCAATCTTTTCTTTGAACCCTGCTGCGCCTTTTTCACGGAGGATCATCTCCTGCAAAGTCGCATCGGTCATTCCTGTTTTTTTCATTTCTTCCATCCCTTTCGCGTAAAAAAAATGCCAGGCATATCATAGCCTGGGACGATTATTCACCGCGGTACCACCCAACTTACTGCGTCTTTCGCAGTCTCTCCAAGAATTCCGTCAAATCCTTTGCCATGGTAACGGGGCATCCGTGGCGCCTTACAGCCTTTTAGGGGTTTGGGGCGTCCTGCTCGGAAATGAGACCGCGCCTGTTCTTCGGGATCAGCTTCCACCAGCCGCTGATTCTCTGTGCCGCCCGAACAGGACGTAATTTCGTCATTGCATTTGTTTGTTTGGATTATATGGACTGATTATAAGTGGATGAAACAAAATTGTCAAATATTTTTTGTGGCATTTCAACAGTTTTTACAGGGTTCAGAAGGCGTCTGTTTCTCCGAAGAAAAGATCGGTCTTTTTCCTCTGACGGGATTATGATATGATAACAGCAGTCAAACAGCAATGCTTTTACTGGTTTTTCGGAGGCAAACAATGGACAACAACATTTCCAGACAGGACCTGTTCGACTGGTGCTCTATCCCCTATCGGGATTTGGCAGACAGAAAGGACCTGAAGGTAAAACTGAATATGAAGCCCGACCGGGCGCAGATCATGGAAGTGATCGGCAACATGATGGCTGACGAAGTATTGGCGTTCAACAAAGCCGGAAAAACACTGAAATGGGTCCTCCCGGCCGGTCCCACCGATGAATATGATGTTTTCATCCGCCGGATCAACCGGGAACGGATCAGCCTGAAAAACCTCTGGATCTTCCACATGGACGAATTTCTGGACTGGGAAGGGCGCCCCTACCCCGTGGCCGACACCTATGAAAGCCTGGAAGGCACCATGAATGCTTGCTTTTATAGCCGGATCGACCCGGAATTAACAGTTCCCCCCGCTCAGCGGATCTGGCCGCGAATCGACGATCTGGACCGACCCGACGCGCTGTGCAAAGAACTGGGAGGCATCGACACCCTGTGGGCAGGCATCGGAGCCAAAGGCTTGGTGGCCTTTAACGAACCGCCTTACCGCTATACCATGCGGCTTTCCATGGAAGAGTACGCTGCGTCGAAAACCCGAATCTTGGATTTGAACGACGATACCATCGTGGCGCTTTCCCATCGATCCTTCGGGGGCTGCTACGATGCGGTGCCGCCCCGAGCCGTCACTATCGGATTCGGGATCATGACCACGGCCAAACGCGCGGTCTACATGGTTGCCACGGGAACCTGGAAACAGACGGTCGTTCGGGTGATCCTGTTCAGCGAACCGACGCTGGAATATCCGGTCACGCTGCTGCCCCGCTATATCCCCGACATCACACTGTGCACAGATTACAATACCATGGACCACCCCCTGTCCCGAGAACTGAAAGGCTGGTAACTATGGAACGGAAAACCGACGTCATCGTACTCAACAGCCACGGCGTAGGCCAATACGCCTACACCGACCGGATGCCCCGGTGGGGAGAAACCATGCGGGTCACCCGCTGGCATATCGACCAGGACGGCGGAAAGGGGACCAACATCTCCGTAGCCTTGGGCCGTCTGGGCTTGAACGTTTCCTATGTGGGAAAGGTTGGGAACGATCCCTGGGGAGACTTGGGAGAAAAATGGATGCAGGATGCCGGCGTAGATACTACATTCCTGTATCGGACAGACGAAGTAGCCACAGGAACCGCGCTGATCCTCCTGGGACCCAACGGGGAAAACGCCATCATCGACGGCGACTCCAGCGCCGAAAAGCTGACGGAGGAAGAAATCCGCAATGCCATCGCAGCCAGAGCCGAAGCCCGGATGTTCGTCACCGGCTTTGAGATCCCCGAACACTTGTCTCTGTACGGGGCCCGCTATGCGAAGGAATTGGGCATGACCACGTTTCTGAATCCCAGTCCGCTCCCGGAGCATCCCATGGAACGATTGAACTTCGTGGACTATCTGGTCCTGAACGAAGTGGAAGCCCGGGCGCTGCTGGAACTCCAACGTGACGCAGCCATGGATCCGGCAGACATGGCGCGACGACTGAAACAGCGCTACGACTGCCCTCACGTGGTCTTGACGCTAGGCGCCCGGGGCAGCGTGATCCTGGATTCAAAAGACGATCTGTGGAACGTTCCGGCGCCCAGACCTGATCAGATCATCAACACCGCCGGCGCGGGAGACGGATATTTGTCTGCGCTGATCTACAAGCTGTTCAAGGGCGATTCGCTCCGGGATGCCACAGCATGGGCCAGCAGCTATGCGGCTCTGACGGTGACCATCCACGGAACGATACCGGCCTACCGTCCGCTGGAGGAAGTCGAGGAATTTATCCACAAGTATAAATAAAACAGAAGCGGGACCTGCCGATGCGTCGGCAGGTCCCGCTTTTTTATACAGATCATCAAAGGGAACGGATAAAAGCTTCCACCTCCGTTGCATAGGGATATCCCATGCCGGGCTTTCGTGTCATGGAACCCTTTCGCGTTACTTTGAACGCAGCGTAACGGCCGGCATATTCGGCGGCCTGTCTCACATCCATTCCCCGAATAAGCCCCGCAGCAAAAGCGGCAAGGTAGCCGTCCCCGGCGCCGATGGTATCCACGGCATCTACGGGGACAGGATCCACATTAAAATATACATCTCCGTCCAGCACTGCGCTGCCCAGTTCTCCGCAGGTCAGAATGACGCCGCCACAACCATACACCTTCTTCAGGTTTTCGGACATCTGACGGATACTGTCCGCGGCATCCTCCTCCAAACCCAAAAGCGCCCGAGCTTCCACATCGTTCAAAATGATGTAGTCCAGATACGAGAGATCCCCCATCGGGCCGTCAGGCAAGGGACTTGCATTGCAGAGCGTTTTCAGGCCGAATTCTTCTTTGGCCATCCTTGCGCCGTCCAGCGCTTTGCGCCAAGGCATTCCAAAGCCTGTAATGAAAATTTTCGCATCCCTCATTGTCTCCATGGCGCTGTGGATTTCCTCTTCTGTGAGGAATTCGCAGGCACTGTCTCCATCGACAATGGTGTTGTATCCTTCTTCGTCGATCATGATCAGTCCGGTTCCCGTGGCCACACCCTCATCAAAAATCATAAAAGTAGCGTCCACGCCGGATTCCTCCAGCCATTTTTTCCCCATCTCTCCCCAGGGGTCACAGCCCACCTTGCCGATGTAGCCGGTGGCAACGCCCAGTCTGCCCAGAGCGACAGAAACCGTGACGCCTTTGCCGCCGTCCTCTTCCACTCTCCAGTTTTTCGCCGCCAGGGTCTCTCCCCGCCGGGGCAGCCGCTTGACATGGCAGACCTGACCGACGCCGTGGCTGTTGAGTACGATCACATCCACTTTGCCCATAACCGTCTCCTTTACTGGCCGATGCCCAGTTCTTTCATGGTTTGATCAATGCCGGCCTTCACCTCGTCGGACACGTAATCCTGATGAGCGGGCATCCTGGACCGCTTGACCACCGGTCCGCCGGAAAACTTCTGGGCATACATGTATGCGGCGTTGAAGGGGGCTTTTTTAAGGGCATTGCGGATCTTCAGGATCCGGTTCTGAGCTTCCAGACATTTTTCCCAGTCACCGGCCAAGCCGTAATCGACCACCTCCTTCATCTGTACGGGAAAGGGCACTGCCATAAAGGACACGCAGCCCACGGCCCCCATGAGCACCGCCAGCCCGTCGGTGGCATCGCAGCCGCCCAGAAAGTCAAATTCGTCTTTGTCGATACGGAGCATCACCTGCATAAAGTGGATCATATCCGTTGTAGCATCCTTGTAGCCTCGGAAATTCGGCACGTCTTTCCAGAGACGCTCCAGCGTGTCAGGGTCAAACAGTGTGCCCATCTGAACGCTGTTGTAGATGTAGCATGGTTTGTCGCAGAAAGAGATCAGCTGCTTTGCCCAATCGTACAGCGCTTCGGGCGTGTGGCGGAAATAAGGCGGCGCGCTGATGCAGTAACAATCGCAAAGGCCGCTGTCCATATAGCGTTGCAGCAGCTCCTTGTTCTGGAGCAGCGAATCTTCGAAGGAGCAGCCCATGAGGATCCCGTCGGCGCCTGCGTGTTCCCGGACGATTCCGAGAAGCTTCATTTTTTCCTCGTTGGAAAGGCAGTGGCTCTCGGCGCCCAAACCGTTGACGAAAAAGTTGTTTACACCGCTGGATACCTGAAAATCCACCAATTCGCCCATCATTTGATAATCGATGGAGCCCTCTTCGTCGAAAGGTGTGATCAGCTCTGTGAACAGTCCTTTTACATAATGCTTTGCCATATGAACCTCCTTGTGCAAAACGGGCCGCTGAAGAGCGGCCCGTATGGATCGTGATAAATGTTTGCTTTTACTTTTCTACTCGATGACCTTGGCCACGACGCCCGAAGCAACGGTGCGTCCGCCTTCCCGGATCGCGAACCGGAGTCCTTCTTCCAGCGCGATGGGAGTGATCAGCTCGATGGTCATTTGGATGTTGTCTCCCGGCATGCACATCTCTGTGCCTTCGGGCAATGCAACGTTTCCGGTCACGTCCGTTGTACGGAAGTAGAACTGGGGTCTGTAGCCGTTAAAGAACGGTGTATGGCGCCCGCCTTCTTCCTTCTTCAGTACGTACACTTCCGACTGGAATTTCGTGTGGGGATGAATCGATCCGGGCGCTGCAAGCACCTGCCCTCTTTCGATGTCCGTTCTCTGTACGCCTCTGAGCAGCGCGCCGATGTTGTCTCCCGCCTGCCCCTGATCCAGCAGCTTGCGGAACATTTCCACGCCTGTGACGACCACTTTGCGCTTCTCGTCCTTCAGTCCTACGATCTCCACTTCGTCGGAGACCTTCACGATCCCTCTTTCCACACGGCCTGTGGCCACGGTGCCGCGCCCTGTGATGGAAAAGACGTCTTCCACCGGCATCAGGAACGGTTTGTCGGTCGCTCTGGTGGGCTCGGGAATGTAGCTGTCTACTGCTTCGAACAGTTCCACGATCTTATCTCCCCAAGGGCCTTCCGGATCGTTCAGCGCTTCCAAAGCAGATCCGCGGATGATGGGCGTATCGTCTCCGGGGAATTCGTACAGGTCCAAAAGCTCCCGCACTTCCATTTCCACCAGATCCAGCAGCTCTTCGTCGTCCACTGCGTCGCACTTGTTCAGGAATACCACGATATAGGGTACGCCTACCTGACGGGAAAGCAGAATGTGTTCCCGGGTCTGGGGCATCGGTCCGTCGGTGGCAGCCACCACCAGGATCGCTCCGTCCATCTGGGCTGCGCCCGTGATCATATTCTTGACATAGTCCGCATGGCCCGGGCAGTCTACGTGGGCGTAGTGCCGGTTGGGGGTCTCGTATTCCACATGCGCCGTGGAGATCGTGATGCCTCTTTCCTTCTCTTCGGGTGCTTTGTCGATCGCATCAAATGCTACGAACTGACCCAGCCCGTATCTCTGGAACAGCGTCTTTGTAATGGCGGCCGTCAGTGTGGTCTTGCCGTGGTCCACGTGGCCGATCGTCCCGATGTTCACATGGGGCTTCGTTCTTTCAAATTTAGATTTTGCCATTTTACTTCTCCTTTTCCGCCGCAGCTTTCTTTCGAGAAGCTCCCGGCACGTTTTCCTTTTCTGGATCCCTATATAAGTTGGAGCTGTTGAGCAGATTCGAACTGCCTACCTCTTCCTTACCAAGGAAGTGCTCTACCGACTGAGCTACAACAGCATACGATGGAGTTACACCGTTTCACATTATACTGTGCAACGATCGGTTGTGTCAACCGTTTTATGGCTTTTTTAAAGGGAAGCGGAGCTTTCGGCCCGGTGTCGCCGCCAGGGTCTTTACCGGTTGTTTTCCCCGAAAAAAAGATGGAGTTTCCGGCGGATCCGCTGAATGGCGTTGTCCACGGATTTATCGGTTTTCCCGTGCTCCCGGGCAATATCCCGATAGGTCTTTCCCCGGATCAGCTCGCCCAGCACGAAGCGCTCAAAGGGACTCAGGAAGCTCTCCTCGTGGGAAAACAGCAGCTGCGCCATTTCTCCCATCAGAAAAACGGCTTCCGGATCGGTGTCGGTCCCGGCAGACAACGTCTCCCCCAGGGTTCGGGGTGATTCATCGTCGTCCACGGGTCGATCCAAAGACAGAGAGGTGTTAAGAGGAGAATGCTTCTGCCGTCCCGCCGCCTTGATTGCCGTGATGATCTGACGATTGACGCACAGATCGGCGAACGTACGAAACGATGCCCCTTTGGTGGGGTCGTAGTTCTTGATTGCTTTAAAAATCCCGATCATCCCCTCCTGGACGATATCCTCCCGGTCGGCGCCCAGCATAAAATAGAGATGCGCCTTGGATTTCACCAACTCCTTGTACTCCTGGATCAGAT
>Ga0334889_1000264_pt1 | contig 86844 bp, 66 predicted proteins | sample GraSluR1_MG_2_FD_207222 | JGI IMG/M metagenome (GOLD analysis project Ga0334889, IMG submission 207222) | Sludge microbial communities from methane-producing bioreactor in Wageningen University, Netherlands - Granular Sludge_8_08-R1 | ecosystem: Engineered > Bioreactor > Anaerobic > Unclassified...
CGCCATATATCAATTGCTCACGCAGTGCCCGGAACGCCTTGGCGAACCCGTCGGCCCCAGCGCCTAGCCGCGCCGGATAAGCTGACCGTCCCGTGACACGTGCGATTGACGCAGCGCTACTCGCCGAACGCCTCAGAAGCGCCGTGCCCCGTCTCGCCGACCGCGCCCACGAGACCCGTCCGGCTGCCAACAGCCGAATCAGAAACCGAAGGCCCCCACCAGCCGAACCCCCGAACCCGGCCGGCGTCCCTCTCGCGCATGCTCCGCCACACGGCGGCACTGCCACAACGCGAAGACTAGGTCCAGCGCCGCCGCGCCCGCCGTCCACCTCCCGCCGCGGCAAACCGGCTCGGAACCGACGCTGCATGTACGGCAGAACGTTAAGCTCCTCTTTCACAAGGCCATGCGCCGGCTACCCGGCGTATCAGGCCCTACCCGCCGCCGATGCCGTTCTTGGCCTTGCCGGCCTCACGTCCCAGGGCGGTCTTCAGGCGATCCATCGCCACGTTGATGGTCGCCTCGAAATCCTCGCCCTGCTCTTTGATCCGCACTTCGCCCGTGCGCAGGCGAACCTCGACGTTGCACACTTTGTCAACACCCCCCTTCTCCGGACCAGTCACGTCTTCCAGGCGCATGGTCGCAGTCAGGATGCGCTCCTGAAACCGCTCGATCGCCCGGTTGAGCTTCTCTTCGGCGAGCTCACGCAGTCCCGCCGGGCCATCCACGCCACGTACAACGATGTGCATGTCCATAGAGAGTCCCTCGAATATGTGCCTTGGTCACCTCTATTGTAGTCGCCCGGCAGCGCCGCGCCGCACGAATTCCGCCGGCGGATCGCAAATGACGACCCGTACACAAGACGAACGGTCGCTACAAGCGCAGCAACCGCCGGATGCCATTGAAGCATTGTCCCATAAGAATCTTACGCAGATCTCGTCGGCCGGCCCTACCCACCCGTCCGGCCGCCGGTGCGTCCCACGCCAGAGCGACTTGCCGCACTGCGCCGCTTGGTCCGTCGGCCCCCTGAGTGCGCCGCCCGCCACTCGCACGGCATGTTCTTGGCTACCAATCGGCGCAGCTTCTGGCACCAGACGGCGGACATCGTGCGGCAAATGCCGGCCGTCTCCGCTGGTGGGAAATCCGCGAAAGGGCAATCGAAGTCACAGTACTCGGGCACGTTCCGTTCCATTGTTCCCTCAGAAGGCTGCGCCCTCGGCTGTGCTCAGGACTCCGGGGCGCCGTTGCCGCCCGACCTGTCGGCCGGCCCGGCCAGCGGCGTCTTCAATACCGGCAAGTCCCACACGCGGCGCTGCCGACCCGGGTTACGAATAACAGTCAGCAGACAAACGAGATACGTTAAGGCAAACGCGCCGGCGGCGGCCAACATAGCCCCGCGCGTGCGCGCCAGCCCCTCCACACTGGCAATCTGCACATCTGCCAACTGCACGGGCAGCGCATCCGCCGAACTCCGCGCCGCCGCCAGACGCCCGTCCAGAGCGGCAATGCGCTGCTCCAGGTCGGAAATCGCCGACGCACCCTGCCGCAGATCCGCACTCAGTTCAGCCCGGCGGGCAACTTCGCCATCAAGGCGCCGCAACTCATCCAGCCGCAGCGTCAGTTCGTCAATCAGCTCTTCCCGACCGCGCTCCCCCTCCTGTACGGCTTGGCGCAGCTCGGACACGCGCTTGGCATGGTTGCGCCGGGCCTCCTCATCGGCCTCGAACTGCAACACTTGCCGCACACTTGTCTGCCGCCGTTCGAGCCGCGTTTGAAGACGCCGCACCTGCCGATCCAGCGCGTCGATGCGGAAGTTGACCGCCGGATCGGTGTTGTCAGCCGCGCGCGCCAACTCGGCGACACTCTGAGACAGCTTGGCCAGTTCGCTGCGGACCACTGCGGCCACGACCACCTCCCGCGTGCCGCCGTCCGAAGTATCGCTCAGGCTCTCCAGCGCTTTGCGAATCGAGTCAGTGAAGGCGTTGGCTTCGCCGGCCAGCCGGCGTGCCTGGTCGGTGGCAGCAGCTTGCTGCTTGACCAGCTCGATCACATCGCGCTGCAGGTCGATGCTCTGCAGGGCATCCAGGCGCGCCGCCCAGTCCTGCTCGGCGGACCCGAGGCGCTCGTCAAATGCCGCGCCGGCCGCGAGGCACTCCTCCAGAACCGCCTGCACCGGCGCCGGCGGCCGCAACTCGCGCTGCTCGGATGCCGTCTGCTTGAAGGCGGCCACCTGCTCACCCAACTGGCGCAGCGGATCGACCATCAGCAACAGCGCGACGGCCACTTCGCTGCGGTACTCCGTTGTCGCGGCCCGCGCTTCCTGCACGTCGGCCTGGTACATCTCGTCCGCCCGCAAGGCCTGTTCAAACTCGTCCGGCAAGACGGTACCGCGCGGGGCCGGACCGCTTTCCAGACCGGCCAGTCGGGCGCGACCCTCAGCAAGTTGCCCGCCGGCCTGATCGTAAGCGGCGCGCAGCCGGGCCACCGCGGCCTGGACTTCGTCCCGGCTGGGCGCCTCCGCCAGCGTGGCCAGGCGTTGTTGCCGCTCGGCCTGCTGCTGCTGCCAGCGGCGGAGTTCGTCCGCCAACTCCTTGCGTTCAGCCGTCAGTCGCTCGAGCGCGGCGGCGGCCGCCGGCTCTACCGGCCAGTCCGCAGCCTGCTCAGAATAGCGCTCGGCCACCGTCCGCGCCAGATGCTCAGCCGCCGCGGCATCCACACCCGCCACCGTGACCAGCAGCATGCCCGCGTCGGTGTCAGCCGTGACACGTGCCCGGCCCTCGCGCTGCGAGCTCTGCCACACGCGCGTGAGTTCCGGCTCGCGAAGCATCTCCGCCACGAGCGCCGGCGAATTCAATCGGGCTTGGTGCAACAGCGTGACCTCAGCGCGGCTGCCCTCGTCGGCAATGACGCGCAAGGTGGCATGAGCGCTGTAGGTCGGGCGCTGCAGATGCAGCCAGCCCAGCGCCGCGCCGGCCGCCAGCACGATTGCCAGCGCCGTGCTGCGCAACCACCAGCGCCGCGGCCGCACCAGAATGGAGCGCTGCGCGCGGCGCAGCTCCTCGGCCTGCACCACCAAGCCCTGGCGCACCTCCTCGAACTCGCCCTCCCGGCGGATGTGCAAGGTGTCCAACTCGCCCTGTAGCTCCGTCAACGCCGCCTGCTGCCGCGTCAACTCCTCGCGCTCGAGTTCGATCGCCAACTGCGCCTGGCGGCTTGCTGCGTCGCGCGCCTCGGCCTGCTCGCGCAGCGCATAGGCTTCCTCGCGGCGCTGCTCGGACTCATCCAGGGCCCGTTCGCTCCGCTCCGTCAGCGCGGTGAGCTTGTCGCCCCGCTCGTTGAGCTCGGCTTCCCGCTCGCTCAGGCGGCGGAACTCGTTCTCCAACGAAGTGCTGCGGGCGCGCAGTTGCTCATCGTAGTTCTCCAGGCGCTGCTGGCGCTGGGCGCACTGCGCCTCGCGCTCCTCCAAAGCCCGGCGCCGCGCCTCCAATTCGTCCGCCTGGCGGGTCTGGTCGTGCTGCTGCTGCTGATCATTGCGCCAGCGCGCATAGAGGTCACGCTGCTTGTCGGCGAACTGGCGGCGTTGCGCCTCCAGATTCCGCGCGGCCTCCTCCAACTCCTGGCGCAGGGCGGCCGCCTCGGCGCGTTCGCCTTGCACCTGCGTCTGCAACGCGCTGAACTCATCCGCGCGCTGCTGCAAGCGCGTGACATCCGCCTCGAGCCGCCCCTCGCGCACCTGCAACTCGTTCTCGCGGGCTTCCAGCGCTGCCAGGCGCTCCTGAATCGAGCCGCGCTTCTGCTCCAATTCATGGCGCTGCCGCACGATGTCTTCGTGCGCCCGGGCAATGCGTCGCTGCAAGTCCTGCTCGCGCTCGCGCACCACTTCGATGCGCCGCCGCACGGTCTGTTGCTCCTTCTGCCGGGCCGCGCGCATGGCCTCACTGCGCCGCCGCACGCGCTCGGCCTGCTCAAGGATGCGCTGCTGCATTTGCTCGAGCCCGGTCTGCCGTTCACCGACCCGGTTCTCGAGCTCCCGAAGCCGCCCGGCCCACGTCGTCAATTCGACCGACTGGGCATCGAGTTCGCTGCTGCGCTGGCTCAACCGGTCCTGCGTCTGCACCCAGGCGCGCTGCGCCGCCTGCTCAGCCTGCTGCTGCAACTGGCGATACTGCTGATCCGCCAGGACCTCGCGTTTGCGCAAGGCCAGCTCGCGGGCCGCCAGATCCGCCATGCGACTACGAATGTCGGCAATCAACCCGTGCACGTCCTCGGGCCGCGAGATAAGGCGCGCATTGGGGTTCTGCCGCTCCGGCGCGCCAGATTCCCGCCGAGGCGCATCCGCCGGCTTGGCGCCCGTCGGCCGCGTGCGTGGTTCGTTCGGAACGGTATCCATCATGATCTCGCGACCGCTGCTCCTGACGCGCACCAAACCCAGCCCGCGTCATGAGCCCCGATCAGCCGGCATTCTACACTATCGGCACCGAGTTCCGTTTCCAGGAACGGCCCCCGGGTCCGCCCGATTGCCGTCAAACCAACCGGCCCAGTTGCATCAAAGTCGCCCGGAAATCCTTCGGCAACGGCGCTGCCACTTCCACCGGCACCCCCGTGCACGGGTGCGCGAAGACGATCCGGGCCGCGTGCAGCGTCAGGCGGTCGATCAGCGGCCGCTCTTCGCCACGCCGGTTTACCTTATAGTCTGACTTGTAATGTGACAACAGGAGCGCCTGGCTGCCGCCGTAGAGCGGGTCCACGCTCAGCGGGAAGCCGATCGCGGCCAGATGCGCCCGGATCTGGTGCGTCCGCCCGGTCACGGGGCGGCATTCCAGCAGAGTGTGGCCGGCCACCCGCCGCTCCACACGATAGCGTGTCAACGCCGCCTGCCCCCGCTGCGTGGAAACGACCACCCGGTTCTTGCGCGGATGAAACCGCAGCGGCAAATCGACCTCACCATCTTCCGAAACGTACCCCCTCACCAGGGCCCAGTAGACCTTCTCCACCCGCCGTTCCATGAACTGGGCCACCATGCCGCGCTGCCCCTCCAGCGTCCGGGCGTAAACCAGCACGCCGGTCGCGTCCTTGTCCAGCCGGTGCACCACCCGCAACGGCTCATCCGGGGCGAAACCAGGACTGCGGCGCAGCAGATCGATGATCGAAGGACCGGCCCCGTGGCCCGGAACCGACGGCACGCCCGCCGGCTTGTCGATCACCACGAGGCAATCGTCGAGCAGCAGAATCTCCGGCGACTTGTGGGCGGTCGGCCTGGGCATTACGGCGAGCGCCCCTCCCGGCGGTGCACTTGCAGTTGAACGAGAGGTCTCTTGCTGACTACCCTGATGCCGGGCGGCGTATCGAACTGGACTTCAACGCGAAGCACCGGGGCGGCTGTCAGTTGATCACTAGTGACCGCCACGTAGGCGCGCAAGTCCCCCGCCCGCAAGGCGTTAACCAAGTCAGCCTCTCCTTCCACCTCCACCTCGATCAGCCACTCCTGTGGATCAACGCGCTCGACTTCATACGCCTCAACCAGTTCCGGGCTGACGAACAGGTAAACCGGAATCTGGGCCAGCGAGGCGGTGACCCTTTGACCGGCGACGACGAACGAGACGTAAACATCCCTGGGATCCTTACTTACGATGGGGAACCCGCCGACTTCGTCCGGAACCGGAAATGCGTCCGCCACTTCATCCCCCGGCAGCACGCCACGCAGCCGCTCCGCCAATGGTAGAACCAAGATCCATTGCGATCGCGGCAGGCCACCGACCTGCGCATCCAGGTGCCGGCCCCGCATGGTCACACGCACCTGGGCAGGCTCGAAGCGCTCGTTCGCCACGCTAACCGCGCCAGTGTCCAATCCCACGCCCATGGTGGCGGTCACCAGCTCATCCACCTCAAAAGTCATTTCCTGCGGCCGAACGTCAACGGCCAAGACGCGCAGCCGACCGACATCCGGCAGATCGTTAAGCAACTCAAGCGCGCGCCGGCGGCGCGGACCGGCCAAGTCACTCTCTGACAGGGCCCAGTCCACACGCAACGGGCGGTTGCGGGTGCGCTCGCGCAGTTGCTCGATTGCGCGGGTTGAGCCCTGGAATTTGGCCTTGAAGCGTCGGTCCGGTGGCAGTACCACGTCCACGATCTGGCCGGGGACGTTGAGACGCAATGTGAGCTCCACGTCCACGCCGTCGATCTCCGCCTGGCTGGCCTGGTTGGCCACCATCCACACAATCAGCGTGAGCGGGACGACGACCAGGGCACGCCGGGCAAACCCCCAGAAATGCCGCAGGGGCGGCAGGCCCGCCCCCCCCTCGCCGGGCGACTTGCGCGCCTGCCCGCTGAGCCGCGCCGTCAGCTCGTCCGCCAGATCGTCCAGGGAGAGGAAACGCGTGAGCTTGCCGTTGTCGGCCAGCGAGATAGTGCCCGTCTCCTCGGAGACAACCAGGACCAAAGCGTCGGACTCGTAGCTCATCCCGACCGCGGCCAGGTGTCGGCTGCCGACCGGCGCGTCCACCTCGTCACTCTCGGCCGCCGGGAACTGACAATTGGCAGCCAGAACGCGCTTGCCGGAGATGATCACGCCGAGGTCGTGGAGCGGGTTATTTGGAAAGAATATCGAGCTCAACAGATTGGCGGAGACGTCCGCGTTCAGGATTGTGCCCTTCTCGGCCCAGCCGCTCAGGTCAACCGCCCGCTGAATGGCAATCAGTCCGCCATAGCGATTGCGCGCGAGGTAACGGGCGGCCTGTACCAGGGCGCGAATGACCCGCGACTGCGGTGTGCCACGCCGCAGGAAGCGCACATCGCCGGCGCGGATAACCGCCCGCCGCAACTCGGGCTGAAACGCCACCAGGGCCACGAAGGCCAGGCCGAACAGGAAGTAGCCGTACAACAGTGACAGGCGTTCCCAGCCGGAGCGCTGGGCGAGGACGTTCACCACCAGGGCCGCCACGACCAGGACGGTCAAGAGACCCCGCAGCGGCCGCGTGCCGCGCGTGCCGTGCAATACGCTTGCGCACCAGTTGACCGAAAGACCGATGAGCACGAGCTCGACAATCACGACCAGCGGCGGGTCGGTTGTCAGGCTGCGCAGCAGCGGCCAGATAAACGTCGTGTCGAACATGTCGGCACAGTATAGAATGACTGCCGCGCCGACTCCATCGGACCAGAGTGCTGCGGCGCAGATTCTCGCAGGATGAATGACCGTGGCGGACCGCGAACACCTGGAGCCCTTGCGAACTAACCTGCAACGCGTCCGGGAGGTCGTAGACGCCGCCTGTCAGCGCGCCGGACGCCCTCCGGACCGGGTGCGACTGGTGGCCGTCACCAAGTACGTCGACCTGTCGGTCGTCCGGGCCCTGCTGGCAATGGGCGTCGGCGAAATCGGCGAGAACCGCGTGCAGCAGCTCGTGGCGCGGGCCGCCGCCCTGGGGACCCGCTTCGACGACTTCGCGCCCGACTTCCGCTGGGGTACCCCGGCGGCGTCCGCCGTGACCAGTCCCCGCTGGCACATGATCGGCCACCTCCAGCGCAACAAGGTTCGGGCCGTCCTGCCGCACGTCCGCATAATCCACTCGATCGACTCCCTGCGGCTGGCGGCCGAGCTCGACAAGGTCGCCGCGGCCCTCGACGCCCCGGTCGAAGGACTGATCGAGGTCAACGTATCGGGCGAGCAGAGCAAGTTCGGCGTAACTCCGGCCGACCTGCCGGCGCTGCTGGAGTCCCTGCGGCCGCTGTCACACTTGCGGCTGCGCGGGCTGATGACAATGGCGCCGTTCGACCCTGATCCCGAGCATGCCCGCCCGCACTTCGCCCGGCTGCGCGACCTGTCGCAGCGCCTGCGCGGCAGCGGCACGCTCGAGCCGGACTGCACCGAGCTGTCCATGGGCATGAGCCAGGACTACGGCGTGGCCGTTGAGGAGGGCGCCACACTGGTCCGCGTCGGGTCCGCCCTGTTCGAGGGACTCCCCGGCGAACCGGCCGGATAACCGCGCGCCATGTTCACCGCCGACCCCTTCATCGTGTTTCGGACGACGCTGTTTGCCGCACTGCTGGTATATACCTGCCTGGCGCTGGCCAGCACCGCCTGGCGCATGGCCGTGCTGCTGCGCGGCGATGACCCGCGGCGCCGCCTGCTGCGCGCCTACCTGGGCTACCAGCTCGTGAGCTTCCGGCTGCGCCCGCTGGCCGGCGAGCTGGCTCAAATCACGTTCTGGCTCGCCGCCCTGCTCACGCTATGGTGGCTGCACCGGCTGTTGCCGGATTGAGGGACGCATGTCAGGAACCACACCGCCGGATCAGCCGTCGCCGACGAACGCCCGCGGGTCGTCTGACCGACCTGACCAGCCGGGGCAGCAGCGCCGTGGGCGCAAAACCCGCGCCTTTGTCCGGGGGGCGGCGCGCCATATCGGCCGCCTGGGGCGTGACCTGCTGGCCGTCACACTCGGCCAGTGGCAGGATGAGCCCGAACCGCGCCCGGACGCTCCACCCGGTCGCGACCAGGCCGAAGCAGGCGTGGAGCAGCCGGCCTGGCGGGTCAACGTGCTGCACAACGTGACCGAACACCTGCGCGGCGCGGCCGACGGCTACATAGCGGCCAAACTGGACGAGATCGAGGCCCGGGTCGATGCCAAGCTCGACCACATCGAGCACCGCATCGACGGCAAGATGACGCGCCTGCATGAGCAGTTGGCGGAATTGCGTGATCGGGAGTTGCGGCACCGGTTGCGACTGCTCAAGATCACGCTGATCTTCACCGTTCTTGTCGCCGTGTTGTCGCTAGGTTATAAATGGCTCAGCCGCTACTGGCTTTGATCGAAGGACCGCGACATGCCGCACCAACATCTGGACGCCGACGCCCGCACGATTGTCGATCTGGCCAACGACATCGCCCATGAGTTCGAGCTGGAGTACGTCGGTACCGAGCACATCCTACTCGCCATCCTGCGGCACAACGGCGGCATCGGGGCGCGCGTCCTGAAGAAGCTCGGCGTGACGGAGAAGCGTGCGCGCCAGACGCTCGACGAGATCATCCAGCGCGCCAAGGAAGACACCTGGGTCTTCGGGCGGCTGCCCGGCTCGCCGAACTACCGCCGCGTCATCGAGATGGCCATCGAGGAGGCCAAGCAGCTCGAGTCCGTGAAGATCGGCAGTGAACACCTGCTGCTCGGCCTGCTGCGTGAGAAGGGCACCTCGGCTGAGCAGACGCTCGTCACCCTCGGCGCCACGCTGAAGAAGTGTCGCAGCGAAGTGCTGCACGAACTGCACGCCTCGGACGAGTAGTGATCCAGCATTTACTCCTACACGCCGAAGCGCCACCCCTCGCGGTACTCCTTGGTCAGCAGCGCGTTGGCCTCCGGCACATTCGTGACGCGCATGTTCGCGCCGTCCCATTCCAGCCGCCGCCCAATCCGCAGCGCCAGATTCCCGAGCAGGACTGCCTCGGTGAACGGTCCCGAATAGCCGAAGTTCGACTGCGCGTAGTCCAGCGGCCGCTCGCCCATCGCCGCCAGCACCCACTCCGCGACCTGCCCGGGCGAACGCTCGAGCATCTGCAGCGGACGGCCAATGTCGCGCATGCGCGACTCCGGTATCAACCGCGGGCTTTCCAGATAGTCACCGGAGATCAGCATCTTCCCCTTGGTGCCCACGAATAGGTTGCCCGTGCCCGGCAGCCGCCGACCCGGCTCCAACTCCGGCGGCAGCGGCGGCCGCAGCCCGCCGTCATACCAGTACGACGTGAACGCCCGCCGCCGACCCCGCGCCGGGAACTCCCACTTGATCATCGCCGCACCGGGAAACGCCTCGGCCGTCACCGGCATGGACGCCACCGGCTCCACTGCCGTCGGCCAGCCCGGATTCAGCACCGCGAACACCCCGTCCATCGTATGACAGGCCATGTCGCCCAGCGCCCCGGCCCCGAAATCCAGCCAGCCGCGCCAGCGGAACGGGTGATAAACATCCGCCTTGTACGGCCGTAGCGGCGCCGGCCCCAGCCAGGCATCCCAGTCCAGGTTTGCCGGCACCGCATCCTCGCCCTCCGGCCGCTCCATGCCCTGCGGCCAGATCGGCCGGTCCGTCCACGTATGCGTCGCGACGATGTCGCCCACCGCCCCGCTGTGCACCCACTCGTACACCAACCGCCAGCCCTCACCCGCATGACCCTGGTTGCCCATTTGCGTGGCCACCTGGTACTTGCGGGCCGCCTCCGTCAGTTGCCGGGCCTCCCACGGCGTGTGCGTCAGCGGCTTCTGCGTATAAACGTGCTTGCCAAGCTGCATGGCGATCATCGTCGCCGGATAGTGGTGATGATCCGGCGTCGCCACCATCACGGCGTCGAAGTCCGCGTGCTGCGCATCGAACATGCGGCGGTAGTCCTGGTACGCCCGGGCCCCGGGGAAGTGCTCAACGGCCTCCGCCATGCGCTGCGTGTCCACGTCACAGTAGCACGGGCAGACGACGGGCAGGTCCAGCACGGACTCAATATGAGCGCGCCCCATCCCGCCCGTCCCGATGAACGCCACCCGCAGCTTCTCCAGCCGCCGCCCCACCACCGGCGCCGCCTGCCTCTTCGGCGACGCGCAGCCCGGCAGACCGGCCGCCAAAGTCGCCCCCGCCACTGCCATCGTATCCCGCAAAAACGTCCGACGCGTAGTCCGGCTATCCTGCTTCACGGTCTGCTCCTCGCCTTCAGTAACGCCCGCCACCGGGCTCCGGGTGACAGTTATATCATCTCACCGGCGTGCCCGTCGCCCCCCCCCGAGTGCCGCTTCTGCCGCCTTCCGCCTCCACGTGTCGCCATCCGCCTCTGCAAACCCGCCCGCGACCGACACGGGTCCAGCCAGCCCCGCGGGTGCTCTTATGAGACCTCCGCCAACGGCATCAAGCCCACACCATCGGCGAGTGCCAACCGCCGCCAGACCGCCAGGCCAAATCGTTGAATCTCGTGCTGCTCCGGGATATGCTGACATAGAATGCTTGTGGTTTCGAGTTCCCTCGGGGCACTTTCTGTGTCGGTTCGGCCTATTCGCAAGGAACAAGTCATGAACCCGCGCCACCTAATCTGCAGCGTCCTCGGCGGCCTCGTCGCGCTTCTGATCCTGGCCGCGCCCGCCATGGCGCAAAACGCGAATGTCTGGTACGTCGACGACGACGCCCCCCCTAGCGGCAGCGGCGACAGTTGGGACTCCCCGTTCACCTTCCTCAGCGAGGCGCTGCTCTTCGCCGAACACGGTGACACCATCCTGGTCGCCCAGGGCACCTACTACCCGGACCGCGACTCCAAGTTCCCGACCGGCTCAGGCTTCCGCGAGGAGTCCTTCGCCTTTCTGGACTCGGTCTCCCTGTTCGGCGGCTACGCCGGCTTTGGCGCCCCTGATCCTGACATCCGCGACATCGAGCTATACCCCACCATCCTGAGCGGCGAGATCAACACGCCCGCGCGGGAGGATAACACGTATCACGTCGTTTACTGCGGCTCCGAGAGTTCCCCGCTGATCGATGGCGTCACCATCACCGGCGGCTATACCGGCTACCTCATGGACGGGCCGTTCGGGATGAACGGCGCCGGCATCTACGTGGAGTTCAGTGCCGCCACCTTCGTCAACTGCATAATCGAGAATAACCACACAGCCGCCGGTATCACGGATAAGCTCGCCGGTCTGTATCACACGGGCGGCAACGGGGCCGGGCTGTACTCCGAGTACGCCGATGTGGTGCTGCAGAACTGCATCTTCCGCGACAACCACACCGGCAACGGCGCCGCCGGCGAATGCTGGGATATCGCCTGGCCGGGCACCGCCGGCGGCAGCGGCGCCGGACTATATTTCACCTACTCCGATGCCCAGTTGATGAACTGCACCATCGTCAATAACACCACCGGCCACGGCGGCGCCGGCGGCTTCTGCGACTACGAACCCGGCGAGTGCAGCCCCGGCGCATCCGGCGGCAGCGGCGCCGGCCTTTACTTCGACGAGTCCTGGGCAATGCTCACCAGTTGCCTCATCGCCGGCAACATCGCCGGCAATGGCGGCGCCGGCGTCACCGAAGACGAGGTGGAGTGCCCCGGCGGAGCGGGCGGCTCGGGCGGCGGTATTTGGGCCTCAGAGTCTCCCATCGTACTGCAGAGCTGCACCATTGCCGACAACGCTGCCGGCCAGGCCGGCCCCGGTCCCGCCGGCGCCAGCCCCGGCTACGCCGGCGGCCTGTTCGCGGTCGGTGAGGGCGGCCCGTACCTCGACGGCTGCATCTTCTGGGGCAACGTGAGCAGCATCGGCTCACCCCGCGAGGCCCAGTTTTTCGGCACCCTCGATGCCATCAGCTACTCCTGCGTCCAGGGCTGGGACGGCTCCGTCCCCGGTAGCGGCAACATCGGCGACGACCCGCTCTTCGTTGCCCCCGGCAGTGACTACCACATCACCATCGCGTCACCCTGCCTCAACGCCGGCAACCCTGAATACGAACCCTACGAGGGCGAGACCGACATCGACGGCGAAGACCGCATCGCCAACGGCCGCATCGACATCGGCGCCGATGAGCTCGCCTTCGACGACTGCAACGAGAACGGCATCCCGGACGAAATCGACATCGCCTCGGGCTTCAGCCAGGACTGCAACGACAACGGCATTCCCGACGAGTGCGATATCGCTACGGGCTTCAGCGATGACTGCAACGAGAACGGCATCCCCGACGAGTGCGACATCGCTTTGGGCCTTAGCGACGACTGCAACCAGAACGGCATCCCCGACGAATGCGACATCGCCGCAGGCACCAGCGCCGACATCAACGGCAACGGCATCCCCGACGAGTGCGAGACCGACTGCAACGAGAACGGCATCCCCGACGAATGGGAGATCCTGGAAGGCCTCGCTCCCGACTGCAACCAGAACGGCATCCCTGACGAATGCGACATCGCCGACGGGACCAGCCTCGACGTCAATGACAACGGCATCCCCGACGAGTGCGAGACCGACTGCAACGAGAACGGCATCCCCGACGAATGGGAGATCCTGGAAGGCCTCGCTCCCGACTGCAACCAGAACGGCATCCCTGACGAATGCGACATCGCCGACGGGACCAGCCTCGACGTCAATGACAACGGCATCCCCGACGAGTGCGAGATCGACTGCAACGAGAACGGCATCCCCGACTGCTGGGAAATCCTGCAAGGCCTCGCTCCCGACTGCAACCAGAACGGCATCCCTGACGAATGCGACATCGCCTCGGGCTTCAGCGCGGACTGCAACGAGAACGGCATCCCCGACGAGTACGACGTCGCCTCGGGGTTAAGTGAGGACTGCAACCAGAACGGCATCCCCGACGAGTGCGAACTCGACAGCGACGGCGACGGAATCACCGACGACTGTGACAACTGCCCCGATGTGTTCAATCCCGACCAGGCCGACAGCGACAACAACGGCATCGGCGACGCCTGCGACGAGCCGGCCGGCCGACCTGAACCGCCCGCTTCGTGCCTGATGCGCTGCCTGATAGCCGTGGCCGACGGCGCGATCGCGCCGGAACTGGAAGCCGAATGCGATTGTGTTGCCATCCTCGGAGGTCTTGCGGACGGACTGGACGGTCGCTTATCCGGTTTCGAGTTCCCCGACGCCGCGGATCAACCCAGCCGTAGCGTCGCCGACATTACCGGCGACGACACGGACGACACCGGTGCCGACGCCCCGGCCGTGCCGATCACCGGCCTGTGCCCCGCGACTGCGACGCTGATGTTGGCGCTCTCGCTGGCCGGCATCTGTCATGGCCGGCGCCGCATGCGCCAGCCGGGATAGAACGCGTAACGACCATCCGCGGCGCTGCGCAAACGCCGCCCTGAGCGTCCGAATAGCGGTAACCCCGTTGTCGCGGCGCCTGCGGCGGCGATAATCACACATCATGCTGCGCGGCTTCCGCCACACGCTGTTCCTCCTGCTCCAACTGGGCATCGTCCTGAGCGGTGTGATCGCCTGGTTCGTCCAGCCCGATGCCTGGCGCGCCATCGCTATCTGCATGGCCGGCGTCATGATCGTCGTATGGATCTGCGAGCGCCTGGCCCGTCGCTGGCTGCGCAGCACGGTCGGACGCCTCCGGCGCGTCGCCGACGACATCGGCCACGGCCGCCCAACGGCTACCCTGCCCACCAGCCCCGGCGAAGACCTGTACAAGCTCGCCTCCGCCATCAACCTCCTCGCCACACGCCTGGAGGAGTCCACCAAGGAGGAAAAACGCCTCCAGGAGCAGCTCCGCCGAACCGAACGCCTTGCCCTCCTCGGCGAACTGGCGGCCAGCGTCGCCCACGAGGTCAACAATCCCCTCGACGGGATTCAGAGCTGCACCCGTATCCTGCGACGATCCACGGGAGACCACGAACGTACCCGCCAGATGCTGGACCTCATCGACAGCGGACTGGCCCGCATCGACCTCATCGTCCGACGCCTGCTTACGCTGGCGCGCGAACACGTCATCCGCCCGGCCGAAACACGGGTCGCCGACGCCCTGGAAGCCGCCATTACGGCCGTGGCACGCCGCATCGAGTCCCGTGCAGTCCGCTTGGTGCGCGACTACCAGACGCAGGACGATCGCGTAATGGCCGACGCGCTGCTCCTCGAGCAGGTCTTCGTCAATCTGATGCTGAACGCGGTTGACAGCATGCCCGACGGCGGCGAACTCATCCTGCGGATCCGCCGGCAAACCACCACCGCCGCTGATAGCGACCAGTCCCAGGGCGCCCAGACCATCCGGGTGGACGTGGCGGACACCGGCGGCGGCATCCCCCCGGACGTCCTCCCGCACATCTTCGAGCCGTTCTACACCACCAAGACCGTCGGCAAAGGCACCGGCCTGGGGCTGCCCATCGCCGCCCGCATCGTTGACGCCCACCAAGGCTCGCTATCCGTCGAACCGCGGCCCGACGGCGGCACAGTCTTCACCGTCCTGATACCGGCCCTGCGAGCCGGCCGCCGGCCAGCTCTGGTCCAGATACCTCAAACGGCGACAGCCGTCAGCAACGAGCCCCTCGCAGAGCCCAAATGAACAGACAATCGGAAACCTCTCGGCAACACCCGCGCGACACCACGGATGATTTGCCAAGGTTGTTGTTATAGGACCACGCGGAGCCGGTCGCTGCGGGCCCCGCAGACCCCGACCAGGACCAAACGTCGGACCCCAAACCGTGTCCAACCTCTGTAGAGCAGGTGAATGAGTGGAGTGGCGACGCTCGAGCAATACGCCGCCGAGCGATGATGATCTCGTCCGGCACACGCTGGCCGGACATCGCGACGCGTTCGACGAGTTGATCGAGCGTTACCAGCGCCGGGCAACGTCGGTCGCCTGTCGGCTGCTCGGCAACCTGCACGACGCCCTGGAAGTGTGCCAGGAGGCATTCGTACGGGCGTTTCAGAACCTCGATACTCTTGAGGACGAAGGACGGTTTGGGTCGTGGCTGCTGCGCATTGTGACCAACCTCTCGCTCAACTTCCGCCGGGCCCGCGGGTCCGGCGCACGCAAGCTGTCCTTCGAAGACTGCTTGCGCGACGGCGAGTGGCCGCGCGCCGAGCAGGTCGCCGCCCCGGCCTACTCGGACGAACAGCCCGGGGCCCGGACGGCGGCCGCGGATTTGGCCGAGGTGGTCCAGGCGGCGATTACGGAATTGCCCGACCTGCAACGCACCGCGCTCGTCCTGTTCAGCATCGAGCAATTGCCGCAGAAAGAGGTTGCCCAGATCATGGGTTGCAGCGTCGAGGCGGTTAAGTGGCATGTCTTCCAGGCGCGCAAACGCCTGAAGACCAGCCTGAGTGAGTACCTTTGAACGGATCAGGTAACGTGGTGTCCGAGCAGTTCGAACAACTCGTCAATGCCTGGCTCGATGAGCCGCAGCGGGCCGATTTGCAGGCCGCGGTGGCCGCCGAGTGCGCGCGCGATCCGCGCAGCGCGCGGCTACGTGACGAATACGTCCGAGTCGCCGCCTTGATCGAGCGGGCCGCCCGCCCGCCGGCCGTCAACTGGGACGCCCTGCACACCCGCATCAGCGCGCGCATCGACCAGTGCGCCGCCGCCGACAAGTCCGCCGACTTGCTGGACGGACGGTTACGCGCCCTGTTGCCCGAGGTCGAGTCGCGCGTGAATTGGCCGGCCTTCCACGCCCGCGTTTCGCAGTCTGTATGGGACCGGTCGCAACGGTCCGCGCCGCTCCGGCTGCGGCGCTGGCGCACCGGCGCCGTCGCCGGCTTGCTGGCCGCGGCGGCCGTCCTGCTGCTCTACGTTGGCCTGCCAACGGTTCCCGACCCCACGCTGCAACCGGCGCCCGCGCCGGCGCTGGTCCAGTTCGTCGTGCTGCCGCCCGCGGGCGTGACCCACGAGCCGACGACGCGCGTCATGGAGATTACCGTTTGTGCCGACGCCGACCCGGACGTCCCGCTTCTCGCCCTTTCCGAACCGGTCGAAGTTCGGCCGGCCCACACGTCCGCCCCGGAGATCTACTTCATGCTGGAGCCGCCTGGACCGACGGTGACGATGGCGTCCGCCGGCTGGTAAGGCTCGCCTCAAGGTGCAGGCTATGCAGAACATCGGAGTGAACCGCGCCAGGCGCGCGATCATCACCATGCTGGCGCTGGCTGCCTGGGCCACCGCGCCCGCGCCGGCCCACGAGCTTCAAGACCTGGTCGAGGAAGCCCTCGATCAGCGCCTGACAGACGTGCGGATTGAGCAGACGCCGTTGCGGACCGCCCTGACGGAGTTGAGCGAACGCACCGGCCTGCGCTTCGCGCTCGACCCGCAGACGGCCGGTCTGATGCCCTACGGCGAACGCACGCGCGTTTCAATCACGCTCGCCGGCGTGACGCTGCGCGAGGGCCTGCAGCACCTGCTGGACGGGCTCGGTCTGGCCATGCGCGTCGAGGGCGACCGCCTGGTCATCGAACCCGCTCCGGTGCTGGACCGCCTGGGCCGCCGTCTGCGCATAGCCGAAGTGCAGCTCCTCCAGAAGCTCGCGGCCAACCAGTGGTCCGAACTGGACGAGGACACCCGCGCCGTGCAGTTCCGCAACGTATACGGCCCCAAACCGCAGGAAACGCTTGAAGAGACCCTGCGCCAGGTACGCGAGCCCAACGCCCTGCGCCAGCTCGAAATCGCCACGCAGATGCTCTCCTGGTACTGGCGGCCGCATGACGACATCATCCTGATCTACAGCCGAACCGAGGACGTCTGGCTGCGCCTCGAACGGCCGGTCTCGCTCGACTACCGCGGCATGCGCCTCGACGACGTCCTGATCGACCTGGGCCGACGCGTCGGCACCACCGTCCTGTTCGAGGGCGGCGTGCTCGATCGCATCCAGGCCGCTGAGCGCTCCGTGGACCTCGTCCACCACAACACCACCGTCCTGCAAACGCTGGAGCGCATCTGCGGCGCCACGGGCACCTGCTTCCAGGTCATGGACTATGGCGTGCTGATCGGCTCCGACGAGACCCCCCTGCCGCCGCGCGCGGCCGCGGTCCGGGTTGTCGCCGTCCTGCGGATACCCGTGGGCACGGACGGAACCACCGTCGATTTCCCGTTCTACGAGGACAACCTGCCGCCAGAGTTCGAGCAGCTCCTCGACGACAAGCTGCCCGCCGTGCTGGAAGAACTGCGGCAGCGCAACCCCGACCAGGCCGCCCGGCCCTGACTCACCCGGGCGCCACGGTTCCGCCGGCCCAGCCACCCCGAAATCCGCCTCCGCGCGTGCGTCCGGGCGCCGGCGCTGTATACTAAGCGCCGTGGTCCGTTGGCGACCGATCCGGGTCGTTGCGGATCGCCCCAGGATGACTAGTGCATGGTCTGAACCCACGACCGGAGTGGAGAGCAATGGCTGTGAATCTGCGCGGACGAAACCTGCTGTCGATGAAGGACTTGACCGGAGAGGAAATCCTGGCCCTCCTGGAGCGGGCCGCCCAACTCAAACGCGACCGAACCGCCACGTTTCGAGCCGCCCCGCTGGCCGGCAAGACACTCGGGATGATCTTCCAGAAACCCTCGCTGCGCACGCGCGTCTCGTTCGAGGCCGGCATGACCCTGCTCGGCGGCCACGCCATCTACCTCGCCCCCTCGGACATCAAGCTCGGCCAGCGCGAGACCACCGAGGACATCGCCATCGTCCTGTCGCGCTACGTCGATATCATCATGGCCCGCGTGTTCGGGCACGACATCGTCGTGGACCTCGCCCGCCATGCCACCGTCCCCGTAATCAACGGCCTGAGCGATTTCGAGCACCCCTGTCAGATTCTGGCGGATCTGCTCACGATCAAGGAGCGCAAAGGTACGCTCAAAGGGCTTTCCGCCACCTACATCGGCGACGGCAACAATGTCGCCCACTCGCTCATGTACGGCGCCGCCCGCGTCGGCATGAACATGACGATCGTCACGCCGCCCGGCTTCGAGCCGCAGACCCAGGTACTCCAGGAATCCCAGGCCATCGGCCGGGAGACCGGGGCGACCATCCGCGTCGTGAACGACCCCCGCGCAGGGGCCCGCAACTCCGACGTGTTGTATACGGACGTCTGGGCCTCGATGGGCCAGGAGGACGAGGCCGCCGACCGCCGCGCCAAGTTTGAGGGTTTTCAGATCAACGCCGCTATCATGGCATGTGCCCGGCCGGACGCCGTCATCCTGCACTGCCTGCCGGCCCACTATGGCGAGGAGATCGACTACGCCACCTCGCGCACGCCGAACTCGGCCATCTTCGACCAGGCCGAGAACCGCATGCACGCGCAGAACGGCCTGATGGTGATGTTGACAGAGTAGAGGAACGTCCATGACCACGCCCGGTTCAGCCGTCGGCCCGCACGGCCCGTTCAGCCCTATTGACGAAATCCTGGACGAGCTGCGCGCCGGCCGCCTGATCATCCTCGTTGACGATGAGGAACGCGAGAACGAGGGCGACCTGGTTTGCCCCGCCCAGGCCCTCACACCCGAAATCGTCAACTTCATGCTGCGCCACGGCCGCGGGACCCTGTGCGTGCCGCTGACCCGCAGCCGCTGCGAACGCCTGAACCTGCACCCCCAGGTCGCGGTCAACAACACCCGCCTCGGCACCGCCTTCACCGTCACGATCGACGGCGCCGCGCACCTGGGCGTCACGACCGGCGTCTCCGCCTGGGATCGCGCCATGACCATTCGTCATACCGTCGCCGAGGAGGCCGTGCCCGAGGATTTCGTGCGCCCCGGCCACGTCAACCCGCTGATCGCCTGCGACGGCGGCGTGTTGGTCCGCGCCGGTCAAACCGAGGGCTCGGTCGATTTGTGCCGGCTGGCCGGCCTGATGCCGGGCGCCGCCATCATCGAGATCCTCAACGAAGACGGCACCATGGCGCGCCTGCCCCAACTCACCGAGTTCAGCCGCGCCCACCACATCAAGATGTGCACCATCGCCGACCTCATCGAGTTCCGCATGCAGCGCGAACGGCTCGTCGAACGCGTCGAGACCGTCCCGTTCAGCAACGAGTTCGGCCACTGGCTCATGATCGGCTATCGCGCCCAGACCGACCCCAACGAACACGTCGCCCTCTGCATGGGCGGCATCGGCGAGACCGACAGCGCCGGCACCGTCCCCGCCATTGACGAGCCCGTTCTGGCCCGCGTCCACTCCGAATGCCTCACCGGCGACGTCTTCGGCTCCAAGCGCTGCGAGTGCGGGCAGCAGTTAGAAGCCGCCATGGAAGCCATCGCCGCCCAGGGCCGTGGCGTGATCGTCTACCTGCGCCAGGAGGGCCGCGGCATCGGCCTGATCAACAAGCTGCACGCCTACCGCCTCCAGGACGGCGGGCTCGACACGGTCGAGGCCAACCAGGCCATCGGCTTCCCCGCCGACCGGCGCGACTACGGCGTCGGCGCCCAGATTCTCCGCGACCTGGGCATCGCGCGCGTGCGTATCCTCACGAACAACCCCAAAAAGGTCAGCCGGCTGCACATCTACGGCCTGGACGTGGTCGAGCAACTCCCCATCGAGATCCAGCCGACCGAGCACAACCGTCGCTACTTGGAGGCCAAGAAGCGCAAGCTCGGCCACACGCTGCGCGGCGTATAGGACCCGCCGGCCAGCCCCGCCGAACTCCGCACCGCCGCACCGGCCGCCCGCTGCTACTCCCGGTAGGGCTCGTTCTCCTGGTAAAGCAGCATACGCGCGCGGTAGCTCGTGGCCGCATCCATCTCGCCGGCCTTGAAAGCCATGTCAATGGCGCGCCTGGCCGCCCTGACGGCCTCCTCGAAACGACCCGCCTCGGCCAGTGCGGCCGCCAGCGTATCCACGTACGCGTGATTGCTGTTGTTGGTCAGCGTGCAGGCCCGCAGCGCCATCTGCACCGCCTCCTGCCCGTCGCGCTGCTCGGCGTTCGGCGACGTAGCCAGCAGCCAACCCAGACTGTTGGCCAGGATCGGCGAGTTCGGCAGATGCTGCGTGCCCTGTCGCAGCACGCGCTCGAGCTCAACTGAGTCCCCCTGCTGACGAGCCAGCACGACCAGCGATATGCAGGCCTCTTCGAACTTCGGGTTCGTCTCCAGCACCCCTTTCCACGCCGTCCGCGCCCCCTCCATGTCGCCCTGCTTGTGCAGCGCTACTCCCAGCGCGTGCCGCGCCAGGTGAAGATCCGGCTTCCGCTCAAGTGCGGCGCGCAAGTGCGGAATCGCCTCGTCGCTCCGGCCCAGCGCCAGCAGCACCCGGCCCAGCTCGAACTGCAGCACCGCGTTCTCCGGGTCAGCCGCCAAGGCCGCCTCGACCAGCGCAACCGGCTCACCCGGCCGACCCACCCGCGCCATCAGCGCCGCAAACCGCTGCAAGCTCAGCGAGTCTTCCGGATCAGCCGCCAGCACCTCCCGAAACAGCCGCTCAGCCTCAGCCACATCACCCCGGTCACCCAGCGCCTGGGCCAGGTTCGACTTGCCGCCTCGAAAGTCCGGCTTCACCTCCAACGCCCGGCGAAACTCCTCCACCGCCTCGTCCAGCCGCCCCTGCAGCGCCAGCACGGCACCGGTCGCCGAGCACAGCAACGCCTCGTCCGCCCGAAGCTGCCGCGCCTGCCCCAATACGAACTCGGCCTGCTCGAACTGCCGCTGCCCGGCCAGACCGATCGCGTCGGCACAATACTGCTCCGGATCCGCTCCGACCCGCCGCAACGACAACAACTCCGTGTCAAGCATCTCGGGTGGCTCCCCCCCCGCCGCCGCCAGGTCACGGTGCACCCGGGCCTCGGCCGACCGCCCCTGGCCCTCCAGCAACTCGGCCAGCGCACGCTGCGCGTCCGCGTAGCGCGGCACCAGCCCAAACGCCTTGCGCAGACTGGCCGCCGCCTCATCTACCCGCCCTTGCATCCCCAACGCGCGCCCCAGACCATAGTGACCCCGCGCTTCCGCCGGGTAACGTTCGATCACCCGCCGATACAGCTCCGCCGCACGCTGCGCGTCGCGCTCCAGCAACAGCCCCGCCAGGCGCATTTGCACCGGCGCGTAGTCCTCCTGGCACGCCAGCGCCCGCTCATACGCGCGAAGCGCCCCGCCCGTATCACCCGTCGCCTCACGCGCGAGGCCCAGGTAGTACCAGGCCCGCATCATCTCCGGCTGCAGCTCCGTCACGCGAACGAAACAGTCCGCCGCTTCGGCCGGAAATCCATGGACGTAGTACAGCGCCCCCAGGTTGGCCACCTTGCTCGCATCGTCCGCGGCTTCACGCGCCGCCAGGTGCGCCTCCGTCACCTTCATCTCAACCAGCATGGGCCGCTGCCGCAGCACTTCCTCCGCCGGTTTCGGCGGCACGTACGGCAACGCCGCCGACGGCTGAGCCGGCTGCCGCGCCGGCACACCCGGCTCAGCCCGCTCGGCCACCGGCGCGGCCGCATCCGCGGCGGGCGGCGCTTCCGCCGCCGGCCGGTCACAGCCGGCCAGGGACAGAACCACCAGCGCTACTAGCCCGCCGACCGCGGCGCGCACACGTGAGAAATCGTGACATCCTGGCATGACTGCGGCTCCCTGATGGCCCGGCCAAACGTGACTGCGGCCCTTTCCAGCATTGCGCGCATTAGGTTAACCGTAGAAATCGGCAGACGATACGGCCACGCTCCAGCCGGGCGTCCCAGCCAACCTGACCACGCTCAGGCCCCGGCCACGCCGGTCTCCGCAAACGGGTGTCCATCTTATACTTATCGGACCTATATCGACTCCCCCAGTAGACAAACCGTGTACCCAAACCTCAGCGAGTCACCTGACTGCCCCGTCCGCCGGCTTCCGCCGCTCCAGAACGCAGGCAATCAGGTGACTCGCCGTCTTCGTGATTCCGCTTCATCAACCCACGCAGCGCCACTACGGCCGGTAGACCCGCACCGCCGGCTGCGAACGCCGCATCACCGGCCGCGACACGGCCTCACGCCGAACCGGCGCCCGCCGCGCGCCACCGTCGTCCGCCCGCGTAACGACCGTCACGCGACCGCGCGAATCCGTCCGGCCAGTGGCGTACGCGCTGGCGCCGGCCCGTCCGGTACCAACGCTGCCACCCGCCGTGGCCGACTGGTAGCTGCGGCCTTGCGCCATGCCCAGGCCGACGCTGCTGGAAACCTGGCCGTCACGCCCGATGCTGAGGTTGAAGCTGGTTGCGAGCGCCGGCCCCAGGAGCGGCGCGACCGCCTGGCTGACCGACAGCGACACGCCGTCCGCGTCCGCGCCCACGGCCACACCCCGGGCCGCACTGACCCGCCCGCTGGTACTGGTGGTGCGGGCGAAGCCGACGTCACCTTCGTACCGGGCAAGGGCCGCCGCCGTCCCGAGGCCGCCCAGTCGGCCGCCGGCGGTAGCGGAGGTCTCCGCCTCCGCAGCCAGCGCGGCGGCCGCCGCACTCATGGTCGCCAAAGCAGTGATGATTCGCAGGGCTTTCATGGTGGTCACTCCTATTCGCAGCATGTTCCCAGGTTGCATCCTTCGTTCGACTCACACTTCATGGGGCATCCCGCACTCCACCAGCCGCGGACGCCGGGCCCGCAGGCCCGGCGCCGCGTTTGGGCCAACGTGCTACGGCCGGGTGCGGATGACCACGCTACGCGCGTGGCTCCGACCGGAGCGGTGCGCCTGACTTACGGCCCGCACGTCGGCCCGGCTCGTCCTGAACTGCCCGCTGATACTGATCCCAACACCGTCCGAAACAGCCTGGGCGCGGTAGCCGGCTTCGCTGTCGGCGTACACCCGGCTGGTCGCCCGCCCGCCGATACCCTGCGCGAACGAATCGCTCACGCTGGTGGCCGAGCCGCCCAGGTAGCCGCGACTGACGGCCTGGCTGGCGCTGCGCGCGACGCCGAATTCGCTCAGCGCGGTCGAGGTGGACCGGCTGACCGCGACGCCACCGAAGGCGCCCCGCGAAACCGCGTCGCTGCTGCTGATCGCTCGGCCGCCAATGGCGGCCGCGATGCTCTCGCTGTCGGCCAGTGCCACGCCGCCATAGCGACCACGCGCATCCGCGGTGGAGCGACTCAGCGCCACGCCGCCCCAGTCGGCCAGTGCCACCGCCCGACTGTCTGCCAGGCCGCCCCGCTGCCCGTACGCCACGCTGTCCGCCACCGCCTGCCCGCCGCGGGTGGCCCCGGCCAGCGCCGTCGCCCGACCGTCGCCGACCGCGGTCGCCGTAGCCGTAGCCCGGCCGCCATTGGTCGCGATTGAAATAGCGGTCGCTTCGCCGGCCACCGCTGCAGACGCCAGCAGCAGCGCCGCAGCCATCATTGCTTGCATCCGTTTCATGGCTTTGCTCCTTATGCTCTGGACCAACTGGTCCACCGGTTCGCTCGTCACACGCCCGGTCTGACGGCAGGTCGGCGGCGAATATTCACCACCGGCAGGAGGGAAATCAGCGCGTTTTGCGATATTCTGCGCGGCACGGATTTTCCCCGAGAACGGGTGAATAGCTTGCCGCCCCCGTACGTCCATCAGCCGGAGTTACAGGTTCTCAACGCCGCCGCGTCCGGCGATCAGGACGCGCGGCGCGAGCTGTTCGAGCGGTATCGCGAGCCGGCCTACCGCGCCGCCTACCGCATTACCGGACGGGCCGAAGATGCGCTCGACGTCGTGCAGGACAGCTTCATTGCGGCTTTCAGCAAGCTGGACAGCTTTCAGCGGGAGTCCAGCTTCAGAACGTGGCTGCTGCGCATCGTCACGAATCGAGCGCTGGACCTGCTGCGGGCGCGCCGCGTCCGGCTGGCCGTCTCACTCGATCGCGACGACGACCAGCGGCCGCTCGTGCCGGCCCGCCCAGCCGAGTCTTCCGCCGGCGCCCGCCTCGAGCGGGCTGAGCTGGCTGCGCAGCTTCGCCGCGCGCTGGAGGCTCTGCCGCCCGACCAGCGCGCCGTAGTCGCCTTGTACGCCGAGGGCGACATGACTTACGGGCAGATTGCTGAAGTGCTCGGCATCCCGATCGGGACCGTCATGAGCCGGCTTCACCATGCCCGGCTGCGGCTGCGGGCAGCGTTGCCGGACTTGGCCACCGAAGACATCTAGTCCGCCTGGCCGAAACTCGGCCCGCAAGAGATGCTCATGAAACCACGACGCGACGACATGCAATCCGAATTCGACGCGGTCCAGGCCGGCCGACTGGCCGACCTGAGCATCGAGCAAGTCGCGCGCCTGGAAGCCCGGCTCAACGCCGACACCGACGCAGCCGCACGTCTCGCCGACCTGTGCCCGCCAGCCGACCCGGCCTTGGTCGAACCAGTGAATATGCCGACCGCGGATGCCTGGGACTGCGTCTGGACGCGGATCGAAGCCGCCCCAGCGCAACGCCGGCGCTCCACGCCCGCCCAAACCGGCATCTTCCTACGCTGGCGACCCGCCCTGGCCGCGGCCGCAGTGTGCGCTCTCATGGTAGGAACCTGGACCTTCCGAACGCCCCCGTCGTCGAACGACTGGCCGATCGAGTGGGCCCACACCGTGCAGATCAACTACCTCGAAGTCGCCACCGGCGCGACGCCGCTCGTCATCGCCGCCGGCGCCGAAGACGCCATTCCGATCATCTGGGTGCTCGAAGCTGGAAGCTGACCCCGCTCAGTCCCCCGGGGGCTGCTGCTGCCCGGAACTCTCCTCAACTCCCCCCGCTTGCGGCTCGGCCGGCGAGAGCCCGAACGGAAAGCGCTGCCGCGGCGATTGCCGCAACTCGATCGTCAGGTAGCCCCGCACGCCGGCCTCGTCCGGCACGTCATCGTGATAGAGAACTGTCTGCGCGATGTGGCCGATGACCACGGCCCGGCGCAGCAGTTGCGGCGGATCAACAAACGGCAGCGGGATGCGTTTGATCAATGTGTTCCCGCCGCGCTCAATCAGCAGGTCAATCCAGCGGGCGTTGGGACGATTGTCAATGGCTTCCAGAACCTCGCTCACCGGCTGACTGGTCGAGAAGCGCTGCCGGCCGTACCCAACGATTTCATCATCCGGGTTCAACAAACCGTCGGCCGGCGTGCCGGCCGCGACCGAACTCACCCGCAGTCGCCGCTCGTCAGGCAACTCGGAAACCTGGATCCCCAAACGCACCTTCCCACCCCCGGGCTGACGCTGCCGCCACCAGCCTTCCTCCAGAATCTCCGGAGCCACCCGCCGAAAGTAATCAAGCCACAGCCGCCCGAGATCAGCCACGGGGCCGGCCTGCAACACCATCACCGTCTCGCTGGTCGGCGCGACCGGCCGCTGCGCCAAACGCAGCACTTCGGACAGCGAAACCCCCTCTTCATGCCGCGCCGCCAGAATCTGCCGCAGCCAGTCAATGTGCGACGCCACTATCAGCGTCCGCCCGTCCAGCGCCCAGCACAGATGCAACTCCGCCACAGCCCCCCGCAGGCCGGGCCAGCCGTGTGTGAGCTCGCTCAGATCCAAGAGACTCGCCTGCGTATCCTCGAGCGCCAACGGCCGCGGGGTGCGCAGCGGCTGCCCCGCACCGAGCTTTAGCGACATCAGGTTGTAAACAGAGACGGTGGTCTGCAGCAGCGCGTCAAGCTCCTCTGCCACCGCTGTCCGATCCTCAACCTCCACAAGCAACGCCAACGCCGGCACCGGCGGCGCCGCCTCCGTACGCCCATTCGGCTCAACCACTCCCAACGCTACGCACGTCGGCGATCCCAGCCCCGCTGCCAGCCGCTGCAACGTCCCCGAGTGCTCCTGAAGCTTGAACACGACCCGCCACAGACTCCGCTCCGGCAAGGCCGGCGCCAGCGTCAGCAGCTCGGGATAATCCAGGTGCAAGCCCCAGGCCGCCAACGTCCGCGCCGGCAACCGCTCCAGCAACGCCGGCACACCCGCCCGACCCGGCGGCCGCTCATTGGTGGCGTCGCCCACCGTACACAAATGCAGCCGGTCCGGCGTGCGGTGCAGAGCCAGCAGGATGTTCCTCGCATCCCGTAGCGGACCCGGCAGACGAACATGCGCCCCCCCGCCGCTCAGCCCCCCACCCGGGTTCTGCAACCGCGCAAACAGTATCGCGTCCGGCGCCGGCGGAACCCGCGCCAGCAGGCCGGCGTATTCCGGATCCTCCGCCAGGCTGGCCCCCGGAGATCGACCGTCCGTGTATCCCAGCACGTGCCGGAACATGCCGTCCGGCGATACCGCGTCACCCAGCATCAGAAAGCCGCGCGGCAAGGCCGCCCCGATCCGATCAGGCAGCCGATACACCGGCGTGCTGCCCGCCGAGGGCAACGGCAGCGCCTGCCATCGCTCCAGCAATTGCCGCAAATCCGTGTTTGGTCGGCAAATGACAACGCCGTCCTGCGTGCGACCGGGTCGGTGCGCCACGAAGGCAAACTGCTGCGAGAACAACAGCCGAATCGCCTCCGCCGGATCCATCCCCGTCGTCTGCCGAACCTGCGCACTCCACTGCAGCGCCTCTTCCGGGCGCGCCGGCTGGCCGGCCAACTCCGCCAGCACCAACCAGGCCTGTGGCGCGCTGAACGGCAGCAACAGGTCGTCCAGTTGCCAACCCTCGACAAACAGCCCCACGTCCGCCGGCACGAGCCGAGCCGCCGACTCTTGCCCCACGCCGGCGCCGCAGCACGCGACAACCGCGATCGCGAGAACGTACCAACAGCAGACCCGTCGCAGGGTAGGTATCATCCGTTGTATCTGTGGGCTCACCAGGAAACCGGGGCGTCTACAGTGAGTGTTGGTCAGCGGCCGCCGGCGGGGCTTCCGGCTCCTCGACCTCCAGCGGCAACAGCGCGCGCAGTAGCCCGTCCCACGGATTCGCCTCGCCCAGCCGCGTCGAGGCGCGCGCCACATCCTCGGAAACCGCCAGCGCCGAAGCGTAGCGAGCCAGGTTCGGCAGGTCGGAGAAGTCCGCCACCAACACGCCGCCGGCCTCCTCCACCTTCGCCATGATCATGTCGAACAACGCCTCACGCCGCGCCACCCTTGAGTCCTGAACGGCATACTCCGAGGCCAGCCGATCGCGCAGCCCCTCATCAGGCGTGACCGCCGGCGTGTCAACCGCCACCGTCACACCCACATTCTCAGCCGGCCCTACCGGCTCAACGGCCGGCTTGAGCGGCAGCCAGATAGCCAGACCGATTACCGCCGCGGCCTGCAACACCGCCCCCGCCACGATCGCCACCCGGGTCGGTCGGAACCGCACGCTCCAGGGACGCCGCGTCTCGATCGTCTCCATCACGCGCTCGGTGAAATCGTCCGAAAGCGCGGCCACCGGTCGGTCCGACGCAACCACGCTGCCAACCGATTCCATCATCACCATGGTGAGCTGGCAGCGCCGGCAGCGCAGCCGATGGGCATCGAACTCCAGCCGCAACGAGCCCGACAGCTCGCCGTCCAGATAGGAATCGATCAGTTGCTCGAATTCTGCACAGTTCATGGCAGCACTCACGCCAGGTGTACTTCGCCGAGAAACTCCAGGACCATCCGGTCATCCACCAGTTCAGTTCGTAGCCGCTCACGCAGCCGATTACGCGCCCGGTGCAGGTGACTCTTCACCGTCACGGCCGGCATTCCCAGCACGCGCCCAATCTCATCGCAGCTCTTGCCTTCCCGATAAAACAGCAGCACGGCCGACTTCTGCGGCGTCGAGAGCTGCGCGACCGCCTCCCAGATACACGTGCGCAAGCGCCGGGCTTCTTCACTGTTGGCCAGCGTCTGGCCGGCATCGTCGCCGCCGTCGCCCATGCGACTGAAGTCAACTTCGCCCGAAAGGGCCTTGCGCTTCCGCAGACTGTTCAGGCTCATGCGATAGGCGATCGTGAACAACCACGTGCTGAAGGCGTATTTCTCCGAATAGCTCCGCAGAGACTCGAATGCCTTGACGAACGCCTGCTGGCAGATGTCCTCGGCCTCGTGGTGATCCCGGACAATCCGCCACACGAACGCGAACAGACGATCCTTAAACGCCTCCACAATCTGCTGGAAAGCGTCCGCGTGACCGCGCTTGGCCCGCGCGATGGCCTTTTTGAGATCACCGCTCGCCATGGCTTCCTGCATGCCTTTCCGGACGTCCGACTGAGCCACGGTTCGTAGCCTTATACGTGAATGCACCGAAACCGGTTGCAGGCCCTGCCCGCACCCATACAATCTATCGCACTCATGGCCAAACTGCCACCAAAAAGCCCGACAATACACAACAAGAAAGCGCGCTTCAACTTTGAGATTCTAGAGCGCCTCGAAGCCGGAGTCTCGTTGACCGGCAGCGAAGTAAAGAGCCTCCGCGACGGCAAGGTCTCTCTCGACGAGGCCTTCGCCATCATCCGTGCCGGCGAGGCCTTCCTGCGCGACTGCAACATATCTCCTTATCCCATGGCAGGTTATGCGCAGCACCACCCCACCCGCGAACGCAAGTTGCTCCTCCACCGCCGACAGATCAAGAAGTGGTCCGAGAAGGTCACGCAACGCGGCCTCACGATCATCCCCCTGCGGCTCTACTTCAACGACCGCGGCATGGTCAAGATCGAGTTGGGCCTGGCCCGCGGCAAGAAACACGCCGACAAGCGCGCCGACATCAAGAAACGCGACCAGCAGCGCGAAATCGACCGCGTCATGAAACGCCGATAACCCCCAACCCGCCCGCACCCCGTCGCCCCGCCGGCATCGCCACAACCTAATTGTTACCGTACTCCGAAGTACCGCGCCTCCCGATGATACGCGATCACAGCCGTCGTGGATTGCTCCGGCTCAAGCTGATACCCCTCCGTCAGCTCGACCCCGATCCGCGTCGGCTCCAGCAACACCATCAGGTAAGCCTGATCCTCCAGGTCCGGACAGGCCGGATAGCCGAAGCTGTAACGGCTGCCCTGGTAGCCCTGCTGGAAGATCTTGCGCTTATCCTGGGCGTCCCGCCCGGCTATGCCCAACTCCACGCGAATCCGCCTGTGAATGTACTCCGCCAAAGCCTCGGCCGTCTCGACGCCCAGCCCGTGCAGGAACAGGTACTCCTGGAAACGAGCCTCGTGGAACCACTGCGCCGCCACCTCCGAGACACGCCGCCCCGCGGTCACGATGGAAAACGCCACCACGTCCGTCTCTCTGCCTGACATCGGCCGCCAGAAGTCCGCCAGGCATCGGTACGGCGGCCGCACCTGCCGCGGAAACGTGAATCGCACAACCTCCGGTCCATGGTCGTCAGGGCCCGCCTGCGGCCGTCCCGGCGGGTCGTAGACGATCAGATCGTCGCCCTCGGAATTGCACGGCCAGTAGCCGTACACCGCCTGCGGCAACAAGATCCGCTCCCGTTCACAACGCTCGACGAGATCACGGTAGATCGGCCGGACCTCCCGGTCGATGTAGGCCTCGAACTCGGCGGCCGACCGCCCGCGCTTGCGAAACTGCCACTGCACCTGGAAGAGCATCACCTCGTTCAGATACTCCAGGGCCGCCCGCAACGGAATGCTGTCCAGCACCCGGTCGCCCCAGAACGGCGGCGCCGGCACCGGATGCGTATAGGTAATCTCGCCCCGCCGCACCGGCGCGCTCGGCCCAGCGACCGGAAGTGCGGCCAGCTCCACCGGCGCCGGCTCCTCGATCGGCGTCACTCCATAACGCTGCCCGCTTTCGCGCACCACGTCGCGCGCCGTCGCCGCCGCGGCTTCGGCCGCCGTCAACACGGCGCCGGGGACGACGTCGGCAGCCGGCGCGATATCCGCCCCCGCCTGTGCCGCGCCGACCGGCTGCGCAGCCGTGGTTTCCCGCATCAGCGTCAGACCGTCGAACGCGTCCTTGGCGTAGTAGAGCGGCCCCCGATAGACCTGCCGCAACTCCTCCTCGACGTATCGGCGCGTCAGCGCCGCCCCGCCCAGAATCACCGGGGCGCTGATGCCCTGCTCGTTCAGCACGTGCAGATCGTCGCGCATGACAAGCGTGGATTTGACCAGCAGCCCGCTCAGACCAATGACGTCCGCCTCGTGCCGCCGGAACGCCTCGATGATCTGCGCGATCGGCTGCTTGATGCCCAGGTTGAAGACCTTGTAGCCGTTGTTGCTCAGGATGATGTCGACCAGGTTCTTGCCAATGTCGTGCACGTCGCCGCGCACCGTCGCCAGCACGATCCGCCCACGCTCCACGCTGTGCGACTTCTTCATGTGCGGCTCTAGCCACGCCACCGCCGCCTTCATCGTCTCAGCGCTCTTCAGCACGAACGGCAGTTGCATCTGCCCGCTGCCGAACAACTCCCCCACCGTCTTCATCCCATCCAGCAGGAACGTGTTGATGATGTCGAACGGCGCGTGTTGCTCCAGGGCCTCGCCCAGGTCCTGCTCCAGCCCGGCCCGCGCACCGTTGATGATCCGCCGGCGCAGCCGCTCCTCAATCGGCAGCGCGGCAACCTCGTTCTCCGGGGCAAGCGTCTCACCCTCGGCAAACAGGCCGATGAAGCGCTCCAGTGCGCTGCCGTCTTCGCCACGGTCGTAAATCAAGTCCAGCGCCGCCTCCCAGCGCTCGGGGCTGATGCGCGTCTGCGGCAGGATCTTGCTGGCATGCACGATGGCCGCCGTCAGACCGCGCGCCTGCGCCTCCGCCAGGAACGCTGAATTCAGCACCACGCGCGCCGCCGGCTGCAGCCCGAAGCTCACGTTGCTGATTCCCAGGCTCGTCTGGCAACCCGGGAAGGCCGCCCGAATCGCCGCCACCCCTTCCAGCGTCTCCAGCGCCAGCCGCCGGTCGGCCGCGTTGCCGGTCGTGATCGGAAACGTCAGGCAGTCAAAGAAGATGTCCTCGGCCGCGATGCCATGCTTGCCCGTCAGCAACTCGTAGAGCCGGCCCGCCACAGCCAGCTTCCGCTCCGCGCTCTTGGCCATCGCCTCCGCCGGATCGTCATCGATCGTCAGCGCCACCAGCGCCGCACCGAACTGCCGCGCCAGGCCGGCCACGCGCGCCAGCTTCTCCTCCCCATCCTCCAGGTTCACCGAGTTGATTATGCACTTGCCGCCCGCCAGCCTCAGACCCGCCGCCAGCACGTCCGGCTCGGTGCTGTCCAGCATCAGCGGCACCGAAATCTCCCGGGCAAACCGGTCAACCACCCGGTGCATGTCCGCCGCACCGTCGCGGCCGACGCAGTCCACACAGACGTCCAGGACGTGCGCGCCCTCGTCCACCTGCGCGCGACCAATCGCCACCAGCGCGTCCAGGTCGCCGTCCGCCAGCAGCCGCTTGAACTGCCGCGACCCGTTCGTGTTGCAGCGCTCCCCAATCAGCAGCACGCTCTGGTCCTGCCGCATCTCGGTGGCGTAGTACAGGCTGCTCACGGCCGGCTCGCGCGCCGGTTGCCGCGGCCGCGCCGCCCGGCGCCCCAGCGCCTGCACCACCGCCGCCAAATGCGCCGGCTGTGTGCCGCAGCAGCCGCCCACGACGTTCACGCCATCCACCTCGACGAACTCAGTCAGCCAGCGCGCGAACTCCGGCGGCGTCAGCGGAAAGTGCGGACGACCATCAAGCAATTGCGGCAGGCCCGCGTTCGGCAGCACACTGATGAACCGCGTGCAATGGGCCCCCAGGTAGCGCACGTGCGCGCTCATCTCCTGCGGACCCGTGGCGCAGTTCAGCCCGATGACATCCACCTCCGGGAAGGCCTCCAGCGCCGTCACCGCGGCCGCAATATCAGTGCCCAGCAACATCGTGCCGGTCGTCTCCATCGTCACCTGGCACATCAGCGGCACCCGCCGACCCGCCCGCTCAAACACCTGCCGCGCCGCCGCAATCGCCGCCTTCGTCTGCAGAATGTCCTGACAGGTCTCGATCAGCAGCGCGTCCACGCCCCCGGCCAGCAGCGCGCTCATCTGCTCGACCGTCGCCTCCACCAGCTCGTCGTAGCTGATCTGCCGCAACGACACCAGCTTCGTACCCGGCCCCACCGAGCCGATCACATAACGCGGCTGCTCCGGCGTTGAATGCGCCGCCACGGCCCGCCCGGCGATCTCGGCCGCCCGCAGGTTCAGGTCGTATGTCCGACCTGCCAGGTCGTACTCGCCCAGAACCACCCGGTTGGCCCCGAACGTGTTCGTCTCGACCGCGTCGCACCCGACCGCCAGAAAGCTCCGGTGAATCTGCTCAATAACGTCCGGCCGCGTCGCGTTCAGAATCTCCGAGCAGTTCTCGTGTCCCAGGTAGTCGCCGGCCGGCAGCTCCCGCGCGTGCAGGCTCGTACCCATGGCACCGTCAAGCACCAGGACCGTTTGCCGCAACCGCTCGATAAGTGGCGTCTTGTCCTGCAACACAAGTTGACCTTCTGCTCATACCGGTTCAGTGCCGCGTGAAGCGCAATAACTGAAGCGAACGGGTCGTTGCCGGGCGAAACCCGGGCCGCGGCCGTCCGCCGCGACCCACTCCAACGGATGAAGCCGTTTACCATGCTCCCGCCGGCGGGACTTGTCAACGGTCGTAATCCTGTTACCATTTCTTGGTTTGGTGAAGCGAGTGCTGGTTTTCCCTTTTCATCCAGGAGTGACCTGCGCATGTCGGATGTGAGCGCTGAGCTGTCCGCATTCTTCGAAACCGGTGAAGTGGGCCCGGAAACGTTCGAGCGGGTCGGTGATCTCGCGCTGGCCACCTTCCACGCCCGTGAGCGGTTCATCGAGCTCGTTGAGGCATACCGGCAGCGCGTCGAGCGCGGCCAGGGCGAAGCGCTCAAGCTGGCCGTGAGCCTGCTCATACTCGGACGCTTCGAGCAGGCCTATGACTGGTTCAACAAGACCCCGGACAGCAAGTACCGCCGCTTCTACGCCGCCCGCGCGGCCCTCGGACTGGGCCGCCACGAACAAGCCTTGGCCGAACTGAATCAAGCGGCCGCGCTCGGCTGGGACAACTTCGAAGCCAATATGCACGCGGCCGCCATCCGCATACAGCAGGGCGATCTGCCGGCCGCCGAGAATCTGGCCGCCCGCCACGCCGCTGCCGGCCAGGACCGCGCCGACTGGTACTACGTCAGCGGCCTCATCCAGGAATACCACAACCAGCGTGAAGCCGCCGTCGAACTCTACGAACGCGGCCTCACGCTCGATCCCGACCACGCGCAGGCCATGTTCCGGGCCGCCCGCCTGTACGACATCATGGGCGCCGACGACCAGGCCATCGAGCTCTACCAGCGCCTCTCCATGCAGCCTGTCACTTACGTCAACGCCCTGGTCAACCTCTCCGTAATCTACGAGGACATCGGCCGCTACGACGACGCGCTCGAATGCCTCCAGCGCGTCCTCAAGGCCTACCCCAACCACCACCGCGCCCGCCTCTTCTACAAGGATGTGCTGAGCTGTTGCCATATGATCGTCGAAGAAGGCGGCGACGACGAGCACATCGACCTGCGCACGCGCATGCTCGATACTCCCATCTCCGAGTTCGAGCTCTCAGTCAGAGCCCGCAACTGCCTCAAGAAGATGAACATCCGCTCGCTGGCGGACCTCGTCAAACTGTCCGAACCCGAACTGCTCAGCTACAAGAACTTCGGCGAGACTTCCCTGGCCGAGATCAGGGCCCTGCTCACCAAACGCGGCCTGCGCCTCGGCCAGTCCGTCGAGGAAATCGAGGCGCAGGTCAGCGCCCCCCCAATCCCCAGCGAGCCGCCCGTGATCGTTCCACCCGGACGCGAAGCCATTCTGCACCGCCCAGTGTCCGAATTGGAACTGTCCGTGCGGGCGCGCCGCTGCCTGCAGCGACTTAACATCGCAACCCTCGACGACCTGGTCCACATGACCGAGCAGGACCTGCTCTCAACGCGTAACTTCGGCGTCACCTCGCTAAACGAGATTAAGGCCCGCCTGGCCGAGCATGGCCTCCAGCTCGCCACGCGCCGGCCGGAGTAGCGGGCCCGGCCGTGGCCGATGGCTTCTCGTTCGAACTTCTGAGCACCGCGGGCCACGCCCGCCGCGGCCGCATTACTACGCCGCACGGCCCCATCGACACGCCGGCCTTTATGCCGGTCGGAACGCGCGCCACCATCAAGGGCCTCACCCCCCACCAAATCTCCGCCACCGGCACCCAGGTCGTCCTGGCCAACACCTACCACCTGCTACTACGCCCCGGCACTGCCGCCGTCGCCCACCTCGGCGGCCTGCACCGCTTCATGGCCTGGCAGCAGCCCATCCTGACCGACAGCGGCGGTTTCCAGGTCTTTTCCCTCGCCGAACTCCGCCGCATTGACGACGACGGCGTCGAGTTCCGCTCACATCTCGACGGCGAGCTAATCCGCCTCAGCCCCGAGATATCCATCGCCGCCCAGAACCAGCTTGGCGCCGACATCATCATGGCCTTCGACGAGTGCCCGCCCCTGCCGGCCGACACCCACGCCCTGCACGCCGCCGTCCGCCGCACCGCCGCCTGGGCCGCCCGCAGCCGCGCCGCTCATCAGCGCCCCGACCAGGCCCTCTACGGCATCGTCCAGGGCGGGCTGGATCTCGCTCTACGCCGGGAATGCCTGGAACGATTGGTCGCCATCGGCTTCAACGGCTACGCCATCGGCGGCCTGTCCGTGGGCGAGCCGCCGCCGGAAATGTGGGCCCTCCTGGACGAGTTCGCCCACGAGCTCCCCGCCGACCACCCGCGCTATCTGATGGGCGTCGGCCAGCCGGCCGACCTGGCCAACGCGGTAGCCGCCGGCATCGACCAATTCGATTGCGTCCTGCCCACCCGCAACGGCCGCAAGGGCTACGCCTTCACCAGCCTGGGGCCCTTGCGCCTCCGCAATTCCTGCCACCGCCTGTCCGACGAGCCGCTCGACCCCGCCTGCCAATGCGAAACCTGCCGCGGATTCACCCGCGGCTACTTGCGCCACTTGATCATGAGCGGCGAGCTACTTGGAGGAACGCTCGTTTCGGTGCACAATATCCGTTTCTTCCAGGACCTGATGGAGCGCATGCGCGCCGCGATCGCGGCCGGCACGTTCACGGCGTGGCAGCGCGACTTCCTGCACAGCCCGGCCTGCCGGCCAAATGGAAATGATGACGAATGACTGAACTGCTCACCATCCTGGCTCAGACCGACCCTCCGGCCCAGCCCGACGCGCCGGCCCCACCGACCTTCTTCGAAGCCATGCGGCCGATGTTCCCCATCTTCCTGGCCCTCATCGTCTTCTGGTGGTGGATGTCCCGCTCGCGCGGCAAGGAGCGCCGCAAGTACGAGGAAATGCTCCGGGCGCTCAAGCGCAACGACCGCGTCCAGACCATCGGCGGAATCATCGGCACCGTCGTCGAGGCCCGCGACAACGAGGTCGTCGTGAAGGTTGACGAGACCAACAACGTCAAGATGCGCTTCAGCCGCGCCGCAATCAAGGAAGTTATCAGCGAACCGCAGAACGGCGGCTAGACGCCCGGCCACCACCGGCATTCTTTCCAGGCGGAGACCCAACATGCTGTGCAACCTGGTTGCCCTGGTGCTAACGCTGGCCCAGCCCGCCGACCTCTGGCCGCCCCGTCCCGACTTCCAGAGCAAGATCGACTACGACGCCTGGGCCCAGGAGCGCGTCCGCGGCCACGACGATCCGGCCGAAAACGCCGCCGACCTCTACCGCCAAATCTTCCCGCGCATCGACAACCTCGAGGCCCCCTGCCCGGACGGGCTGCTCTTCGGCGGATTGCGCGGCAGTTTCACTCCACCGCGGCCGTGGGACCCCGCCGAGCATCCCGAGTGGGAGGCCTCCTACCAGCGCACCAGGGCGACGTTGGAGACGTTCCGCGCAGCCGTGGCCCGCCCCTTCTACCAGTTCCCCAGGCAGGAGAACTCGGACGAACTGCCGTGGCTGCGCGGGCTGCTGCCCTCCCGCCTCATGCCGCACATCCAACCCTTCCGCGGCTGCATACTCGGCCTCTCCGATGCTGCCTGGCGGGCCCCGGCCGGCCAGGTGGAAGTCGCCGCCTTCCTCGACACCTGCCAGACCCGCCTGCGCGCCGCGCGCCAGTTGGAGCGCGAGCCGATGATCATCTCCATGGTCGCCGCCCTCGACGCACGCTACACGGTCTACGAGGACTTGCGCTACGCCCTGCATCACAACATCCTCACCGCCGCGCAGCGCCGCCAAGCCCTCGAGCTGCTCGAACGCGAGGATGCCCCCCTGCCACCGTTCTCTCACTATCTGGCGACCGAATGCGCCGCGCCGCTCGACCTCCTGCAGGCCATGACCCAGCGCGGCGACGACGGCCAGCCGGAGATCATTCACAAGCGCTACCGCGAGCTGGCCGAACGGGCCATGCCGATCAGCCCTTTCGCCGAACGCCCCGAATTGCCCACGCCGGCGGAAATCGCCGGCCGCGACCCCCGCCAGACGGTCCGCCGGCTGCTCGAGCACTACCTCAAGCTTGCCGAGCTAATAGATAAAGGCTACCCGCGCGCCACGCGTGAAGTCGTTGAGATGTTCGAGGAATTGGCCGGCCGGGACGACGCCTTCCTGCGCCGCTTCATGCCCTCCGTCGCCCAGGCCCACGTGCTGCGAACCTGCTGTTTGGCGGAACGCAACGGCGCCCGCGTCGTGCTCGCCCTGCACCTTTACCACGACGAGCACGGCACTTGGCCGACCGACTTGGGCCAACTGCCGGCCGAGCGCTTCCGCGACTTCCTAACCGACCCCTGCTCGGGCAGGCCGCTCGTCTATCGACTCGCTGAGTCCGGACCGCTCCTCTACACCGTCGGACTCAACGGCCGGGACGACGCCGGCCAACCCAACCTGGCCTGGAAAGCCTACTGGACGGAGCCCCCTCCCGGCGACGGCGTCTTCTGGCCCATCCCCGCGCAGCCGCTGCCGGAGGACCAGCCGACCACCCAACCGGCCACGCAGCCCAGCAGCGATTAGACCAGCCGGCTACACGCCATCCGCCAACCACAGCCCCTGGGCGCTCGCCACACGCGAAAGCCGATCCTGTAGCGTGTGGGCGGCCTCCGCCGGCAGGTCCACAATCTCCGCCCCGCTAAGCTGCTTCGAGCCGGCCGTGTTGATCGCCAGGGTGGCCAGGTCCAGCCGCCGCTGAAACGGGCTCTGCGTGCTGCTCAGCCATTGCACCTTGCCCTGCGGCACGATCCAGACCCGCCGGGTGAGCACACCGGCCCGCGCCAACAGGTAGTTCCCATGCTCGGCAAACGCCAACACCCGATAACGTAAACACGCCGCCAGCAGCGCCAGCCCCAACACCAACGGCGTCAGCACCGCCAGCCACCAGTTGACCGCGACCGCGACTACTACCATCAGCGCCAGGCCGATGAGCGCGTAGCGAATGAACCCCCGCCGAATCGTCAGCCGACTCACCGGCGTCCACGCCACTCCCGCCAGGTCCAGATCCGGGAAGACCTCCCGGCACAGCTCCGCCGCCCCCGCTTGCCTGATCAACGGGCACAACGGCGCCGCCCCGCCGCTCTCCCGGTCAACCACCGATCCCGCCGTTTCGGCCATGACCGTTGTGTAGCCCAGCAAGCGGCGTAACAGCGGCGCCTCCAGCTTCAGAATCTGCACGCGCCGCAGCGGCACAACACTTTCATGTTGCGTGAACAACCCGTACTTCCGGCGCAGCCGGCCGTCGCCCCGCCGCAGCACGAAGCCGAAGTACAGCATGATCGTCCAGAGAATCGACACCACCCAGCCGGCCAGCAGCAGAAGCACCAGCCCCGCCACGGCCAGCGCCACCGCCAGCGCCACCGCCGTGACACTGCCGCCCTGCAACGCCCTCTGCACCACCCCCGCCAGCGGCCCCGGCAATCTCCCCACCTCCTCGGCGAATAGATACAGCAAACTCATCAGCCCGGCCGCGATCCAGCCCGCGCGGTTCCCGGTCGCCCCGGTCAGCAGCAGATCCCCCAGCGACGCCTGCCAGATGACCTCCGCCGACTCCACCGCCGCAGCGCCCACCGGCCCACCGTCGCGCCGCTCCAGCAATTCGGCCTTCAGCCGCTCGGCATCGCCCACCGCCAGCGCCGACAACTGCCCTTCCGCCTTGCTCCCGCCCGCCGTCTCAATATTGACGTCCACAACCCCCAGCAGCCGGTGCGCCACCCCGCGCTCCAGCTCGATGTTCTGTATCCGCTCCAGCGGAATCGTGCGAAGCTGCCGCGTGATGAGCCCCGTGCGAATCACCAGCCGGTCCGACTGCACCGCGTAGCGCGTCACCAGGTAGCGAAAAAACGCACCGACGGCCCCGAACACCGCTATGACACCTATGACGTAGTCAGCCCAGTGCGGCCCGCCCCCACCCCCGCCTATCAGCCGCACCACCAGCGCCACGACAATGAAATACGCAAGCTTGCCCAGCCGCCGCAGAAAATCCACTAACACCGAGGCCGGGTGCAGCCGCCGCCAGTGCAACGCCTCACTCGCCCCCGCCCCCGCCGACTCCTCCGGCCGCTCAGTCATGCGCCTCGTCCCCCGCCAGCAGCGTCTCGCGCAGCGCCTCCGCTTCCTCCGGCCGCAGCCCCGGAATCGTCGCTACCGCCGCCACCGTCCCGGCCGTGAACAGGCTGAGCTGCACCAGCCCGAACATCCGGTTGATCGGCCCCGCCTCAATATCCACATGCTGAATCCGCAGCCGCGGCACGCACCGCCGCGTCCGCCAGATCACCCCGTAACAGACCAACACATCGTGCGGCCGCACCGCGTACCGCCACACCCGGTAGCGCAGGTCAATCAGCAGAACCGTGTACGCCAGCTCCAGTGCCACCAGCATGACGCCGATGACGATCGGCACGGCGGACCATTCCGCCTTCACCATCCAGACCACCGCCGCCACTATCGTGAAAGCCGCCAGCAACCCCGCCGTCAACAGCCCTTCCAGCAGCCAGACCTTGCGCACCGCCGGATGCAGCGCCCGCAGCGCCGCCGGCCCCTCTCCCGCCCCCACCTCGACCTGCTGCTGCCCGGCAGTCGCGTTGTCCCGCCCGCCGACCTCATTCGGCCTAGTTCCCATGCATCGCCTCCAGTCACCGCCCCTTGTACGGCAGCGCCAACGCAAGCGTCAACGCCCCGCCCGCCGCGCGGCAATCCTCCGGAACGCCGCCCATGAACCCACCGCCCATGAACCCGCCGCCCATTCGGGCGTATACTATCCCATTAGCGGCGCCCGGCGCGGGCTCCGCCGCGCGGGCCCGAACGCCCGCGCCTCTCCGACCAATAGGATCAGACATGCCCCGACCCAAGGTTGCTATCCTCCAGACGTCGCCCGCCACCGTGCTGCGCGATTACCACGAGCTCATGAACCTGGCCGGCTACCAGGCGGTCGTTGCCAAGGACGCCGACACGGCCCTGAAAATCAACATCTCCTGGCACTTCTTCTTCCCCGGCAGCTCGACCACCCCCTGGCAGCTCGAAGGCGTCATCCGCGCCCTGCGCGCCGACGGCTACGACCCCAACCTCATCCACGGCTGCCACAACCGCACGGTCGTCATCGACGCCCACTTCGGCGAACGCGAAAACAAGCAGATCAACGTCATCGCCGCCCACGGCCTCCGCAACATCCACCTCTACGAAGGCGAAGAGTGGATCAGCATCCGCGACGCCGTCGGCGACCTAACCGACAAGTTCCTCTGCCTCAACCAGGTCTATCCCGACGGCTTCATGATCCCGCGCCGCTTCATCGGCGAGAACATCATCCACCTGCCCACCGTCAAGACCCACATCTTCACCACCACCACCGGCGCCATGAAGAACGCCTTCGGCGGCCTGCTTAACGAACGCCGCCACTGGACCCACCCCGTCATCCACGAAACCCTCGTGGACCTGCTCATGATCCAGCACAAGATCCACCGCGGCGTCTTCGCCGTCATGGACGGCACCTTCGCCGGCGACGGACCCGGCCCGCGCTGCATGCGCCCCTACGTCAAGAACGTCATCCTAGCCAGCGCCGACCAGGTCGCCATTGACGCCGTCGCCGCCAAGCTCATGGGCATGGACCCCCTCAGCATCAAGTTCATCCGCCTGGCCCACGACCTCGGCCTCGGCTGCGGCGACCCGCGCCAGATCGACATCGTCGGCGACCAGGCCGCCGCCGCGCAAAACTGGCACTTCGAAGGCCCCTTCAAGAAGATGACCTTCGCCAGCCGCATGCAGCACAAGATCTACTGGGGCAGCCTCAAGAAGCCCATCGAGTGGTCGCTCAAAACCTGGCTCGCACCCTGGTCCTACATCGCCAGCGTCATCTACCACGACTCCTTCTGGTATCCCGCCCGCGCCCGCCAGGCCATGGACGACGTCCTCGGCAGCGAATGGGGCCGCCTCTTCGAGCACTGGGAGCACGCCGTCCCCGACGCCCACGGCTACCCCAACGTCGGCGACCGCCCCCACCGCCTGCACAAAAGCGGCATGCGGGCCTTCGCAAAATCACTCGAAATCCTCGGCACCTGCGTAAAAGAAGCCCCCGAGTTCGGCCGCCGCAAACGCAAGGTCGTCACGCACTAAAAGCCATCCCTCCACTCCCCTCCCGCCGCGGGAGGGGTTAGGGGAGGGCCGCCACCCCTGGGGTTCAACCGGCCTTCTCTCCGCCAGTCGGCTCCGCCATACCTTCCATCACTCATCCGCCCCGTGCCATCCGAACCAAGCCACGCCTGTGAAGAAGCGGTTCCTTTGATTAACCCCCGCCCCCCAACCACACCGCGGGCCGGACAAGGGCCTCGCAACCCTCACCCGGCCCGCCACATGACCTAACCCAATACTTCGCGGCCGTCAGAACTCGCCGCTACTCCAATTCCGCCAACACCGCCGCCCAGAGCGTGCCGGCCGGCGTCCCGGCGTACGCCGCCGCCAGGTCCGCCGCCGCTTCCATGACCACGCTCAGCCGTTCCGCGGCCACATGCTGCCGGAACAGTTCGGCAATCGCTTCGGCGTCGCCGCCCGGCGCCAGCTCGCCTTCTTCGCACATGCCATAGCCCCTCGGACACTCCGCGTCCTGGCACGCGTACTGCGCATAGTACGCCGCGGGATCACCCAGCCGCAGGACGAACGGGTCGATGTCAAATGAGTTGACGTACCCGTCGCAGTTCATGTCAGCGTGGTACAGCGCGCTGCCGCGCAGACCCGGGTAGTTGCTGTCGTAAGTGCTGCCCTCGCCGTACCCCGTCAGCACCATCACGAACGGGTCAATGTCGAACGAGTTGACCAGATTGTCGTTGTTCAGGTCACCCTTCCAGCACGTGATCCGGTAAACCGCGCCGCTCTTCGTCCACCAGTCGTCATACGCATAGATCGTGCTACCCACCAGGACCCGCGCTCCGGAGTTCCAGTCGTCAGCCGCGTTGTATCCGTCCCAGTCGATCGCGACGGCCCCCTGGCTGCCCAGGCTGGCGCACGAGATATCGTAGGCGTCGTCCGGCCCGGAGAACGCTCCCTTGATCCTGATCTCAGCAGTCACGGCCCCGCCGGCGTGAATGTAGCCGCCGGTGAAACTCCCTTGAATGTCCACGTCCCCAGCAATGTCGCCTGCCGACATCCGGTGGTTGAATTCTCCCGTCACCGTGATGCACGCCGTATCCGTGACGTCACCCGCTATGGCGAAGAACTTGTTTCCATCGGCGACCAGGCTGCCGGCGCTGAGCACACCACTGAAGTCGTCCGTGCCGGCAGTTCCGATCCGCAGGTGCCCGCCGACATTGCCGACAACGGTGATATCGCCGCTGCACGCGCCGTCGATATCCAGCTCCGCATCAAGATTGCCGCCAATGCAGATGGGCGCCAGGCAATCTCCCTTGATCCACAGCTTGCCATCCATGTCGCCGCTAACCGAAACTGGTCCGGTCACGTCCTCCTGAACCTGCACCGCATGCAGCAGCGCCCCGCCGATGCTCAGGCCCGCATCACCGCCGATCGACAGGACGTTGATGGCTTGCTGGTACGTCGGACCGTCCACATCACCGGCGATCGTCGAGTCCTGGAGCGTGAACTGCTGCGCGCGGATCCAGCCCGTGCTCCTAATCCCGCCGCCCAACTCGACTTCCAGGATCTTCGTCCCCGTGCCGGCCACGCTGTTCAAGACGAGGTCATCCGTCAGGTCCTGCCCTTCGATGTGCAGCGTGAACGACTCTCCACTGCCCAGCGCCACATCGCCCTCAACGTACGGAATGTCAACCAACGCACCGCCGTATTCCTCCTCCCGGTAGATTACGCACCAGTGCCCACTGGCCTTGATCGTCAACACTCCACCCACTTCGTCAAAGTGATAATGTGTCGGATCGATAAGCGGCTCGTACTCACCCGATATGTAGCAGTAGTTCTCGCCAAACTGCCGCACCACCGACCCGGCCTGTGCCAAACACGCGCCACAAAGCACGCAAGCAGTAACAAGGAAATACCGCATGCAGAACATTACCATACTCCTCTCATCGTTCTTGAAAGCACACACACCAGGCTCACAACCGCCATAACCATTTCCGGTTCCGGGACGACGGTCACCGCGACGTAATCCCATTCGGACAGTGATCGCATACCTATTATTGATTCGCCGAACGACAGCAGATTCGGCCCCGCAATCAAGCTGCCATTGAACACACCGCTAAACGCAAGCGCGCCGTTTACGTATAGACTGTACTCGTGCATGTTAACGCTTTCTAAGGCAAACGTATTCCACTCGCCGCCCTCGATCGCATATACATGCGCCGGCTCAGTTCCAACATCGTCGTACGCGGCAACAAAATCACGCGCCACGTACACCTGCACGTATGCTCTTTTTGCATTGCTGATGGCTACGTTCGTGTCGCACTGACTGTGCCACGTATCAGTCATCAGCGTCCTCATGCGCCACTCGAGCTGGAACAACTCTCCGGCGTCAAGCGTGAGCGCGGGGGTCTCACGCCGATACCAATCGGTCGCGTAATACGACGCCGTCGAGTCAATCATCAGCACGCCATCCTTGACCGTTCTGACGACAACGCCACCGGGATCCGTACTGTGGCGCACCCAGCCGGCCTCTTCCGGAAACACGTCAGCGTCGTAGCGCAGGTAGAATGGCTCCGCCCGCGCCGACCCGGCGACCAACCCCAGCACACACATCCCAAACATCAGCATTCGCATAGCCATGTCCTCCTTCTTGAAACCTCACTTCAGAACACGATCCGAGAACACACCCGCGCACCGCGCGCCGCGCCAGAACAACCCACCCAGACGCCGCTCCCAACTAACCGCCCGACGCCGACCGGCACAGCATTACATCATGATCCCGCCTCCTCGGCATCCATTATACCCCCATATTCCCGCCCCCGTCCACCGGCAAATACACCTCCCGCACATTCTTAACGCACCCAGAATCCACCACCCCGCAACAGCAGCCGCCAGCCGCAAACAACCACGCCCCAACGCTTTGAACGCCAACCAATCCCCGCCGCGCGCCTCACCGTCGCCGCCGACCAGCGCCGCCACGCCCTTGCGGCCGCTCCGACCGCGCCCCGCCGCGCCGCCCCCGACCCGCCCCCATCGGCCGCGCTTGCGCCGCCGGCACCCGCACCTGCGGCGAGTTCTTCAACTCCTCGATATGGTCCCGCAGCGCCGCCGCCCGCTCAGAATCCAGCTCCTCGGCCGCCTGCAGCATCTCCTGCTCCAGCTCCCGCAGCAGCTCCTCCCGATCGTGCTCGCCCTCATCCGCGTGCACCACCTCCCGCACCCACCGCGCCGCCGCCGCCGCGCTCAACTCGAAGCGCTATTGCTCAAGCACACTTTGCCACCATGGAAAAATGGCCCGCACTCGCGGGCCTGAGGAGGAGGAGGAATCACAAGACTGTTAGGTAGGCTTGCGCTTCAATTCCCACCATCGGCCGAAAAAACACATGAGTTTCGTAAGAAAACGCGAATTGCGCCGGGGTACACAAGCGCGGCGACCCGGCGCGCCACGCATTGGCGACGTAATATCAACTGTGCAAAGCTCTTAGAGAGCCGCCCCCCGTGCGCTGCCCGTCAGCCCACGCCGCGGTCAGGAATCCTAAAGGGCGCTCTCAATGGCTGCGATTTCGTATTCGACTTCGTCGCCCGTCAGCGACAGGGAAACGCGCTCGCCCACTTTGCGTCCCATAATGCCCTGGCACGCGGGAGCCTTGTAGTTCAGAACCCCACCCTCAACGTCGGCCTCGAACGGCCCCAGGATCGACAGCTTCTGCTCTTCGTCGCGCCCAACCATCTTAAGCAACACCCGGCAACCAATGTTGACATGGTCAGTCGGAATGTTCGCCGGCGATAGGGCGCGCGCCAGCGAAAGGTCCCGGTTGATCTGCGCCAAACGCGCCCGCAAAAAGTCCCGCTCCTCCAACGCAAACTTGTACTCAGAGTTCTCACTCAGATCCCCCAGCGACGCGGCCTCCCCAATACGCTTGGCGTTCTCATGCATCTTCACGTTCACAAGCTCGTCCCGCTCGGCGCACTTGCGCTCGATCCCCGCCGCCGTGCACCACAGCACATCCGGGTCCTCCCACGGCTCAACGCGGACGCGCCGCACAACCCAGAGCTCCGGATGAGCCTCACGCAGGACGCGCAGCATGCGGCTGCGGCCCGCGTCGGACAGGCTGCCCAGCCGATCGATCTGGCGGCGCAGCGTAATGGCGGCCGCGGCGCTGATCTTCCGAAGCTCAGCGCAAACCTTGCCGAAGTCGCGCAGCGCGAAGGCGGACTTCATGCGGCCGGCGAACTCGCGGCCGACCGGGCTGGTCGGGCTGAGCGTCATATCCATGGCAATCAGCGTATCGAGAATGGCAGTGAAGAGCTCGCCGTCAGTCGGCAACTGGAGGCCGGCGGGCTGCTTCGGCCCCTTCCATAGCCAGTACACCAGCTCGGAGTGGTGAACCAGATCCGCCAGGGCGTCGTCGATGTACGCCTGCAGGGCGCTGAGTCGCTCGGCCTGGCGCAGCAGCCCGGATAGATGATCCAGCATTGACGCCGGCGCAACCGGCAACAGAGCCACGACGACATCGCTCCAGCCTTCCGGGTTGGTGCGCTGCAGTGCGGCGAGGCCGGCCTCCCACAACACGACTTCGGACAGGTTGGCGATCATATCGGCCGGGCGCGCCGCGCCGCGAATGATATCATCGGCCAGAGAGCCGGCCGGCTCGTCACGGGCGGCGGTCTTCGCGTGCAGGCGGTCAAGCACCAGGGCAGCCGCGAACGCCTCGCCCGGCCGGCGCGACCGGACTTGGTCGATATGCCGCGCGACATGCTCTCTGAAGCGGCTCTGCAGCGCGGAACTCGGAGCGGCCTTGCGCTCCTTCAACTCGCGCAGGTAGCCCTCGAAGATGCGCAGCCACTCGGCCGGCTCGGCCGATCCGGTCAGCGCCTCCCACGTCTCGTCTTCGAGCGAGACGCCTTCCGGGCTATGACTGAAGACGATCGGCGAGCGCCCTTCCATGACCACGTGCGGCGAGCGCTTGAGCTGGGTGCGGGCGTGAGTCCACCACTTGGACCAATCCTTGGGCTCAATGAAGCGTGGCACTAGCTCGTGCTTGAGCTGATCACTGTCGATACGATCGCCGTGGGCACTGATCAGGCCAATGACCACCGCCACCGGCTCGTTATGCAGCACGTCGGCCAGGCGCTCGGGCCGGAGTTTCTGCAGCACGCGGAAGTCGTCGGGCGAGATGCGCTCGTACTCGCGCACCACTTCGCGAGCCGGCAGCGTCGTGACGCTCTCGGCGCGGCGCAGCGTGAACAAACCACGCTGGCGATCGACCTCGACGACCTCCACCACGCGGTCATCCAGGCGACTGATCAGCGTGTCGCCCACGTCCAGCGCCAAGCCGAAATCCAGCGTGCGCAGCGCCGCCCGGGCCGGCCGGCCCGTGGTCAGGCCGGAGGATTCCAGCACGGCGGCGAAGCCGGGCGTATCCGCGTAGTTCCGCCGATACAGCTCGATGGTGATGTTGCGGAGATCGTCGCTGTTCGGGCAGGCCGCCAAGGCCACGCAGGCCGCGTGCAGCGCCTGCTTCGGGTGCGCGGCAACATCGATATTCTCGAATACGACCGGCGCCAGCGTCGTGACGCGCTCGGACTGGCCGGCCTTCTCCAACTCGCGGAAACACCAGGCCAATTCGGCCAGTGGCAGCGTGCCGGCCTCGAGCAGCGCCAGGCAGCGGGCCTCAAAATCGTCAAACTGTCCGTTCCTGACCAGATCACTCAACCGCTGTGGCATCAGTCCCTCACAACACTTTCAATCTAAACTACCTGCGCAGCGCCCGACCGGCGCCTACGGTGCCTCGCTCTGATCCTCCGACGACTCCTGCTTGCGCATATCGTCGCGCGCCCGCCGCTTCGCGTGAAGTGGCCGCTCAGTAATATGAAGCCTCGTCGGCGGCCTGTTCGCCGCGCTTGGACGCCACGACCACCGGCCGCTCCTCACCCACCGCACGCTCCGAGGTCCTGGCCAGCTCGGCGGCCGGCTGCCCGCCGTCCAGCCGCCGGCCGCCCTTCCGCCGCACAGCTCTTCGAGCGAAGGCAGGTCGGGCCGCAGGTAGCGATATTCCGGAGAGTAGGCGACCGCAACCCCCGTCCGCAACATGCCGGAAGCGCTCACGCCTAGCAGTTCGCCGGCCGCGCCGCGCAGCTCCGGCCGGACGGCCAGCGGAGCCAGGAAGCCCGACAGCTCGAACCTGAAGAACGCCGGCATGATTTCCGCGGTCACGGTACTACTCTAGCAGGTATTGCCGGGCCGGGCTGCGCGCGGGCTATCAAGGCTGCCCCGCGCGCCAGGTGTCCCAGCCGGCGCCGGCCATGATCTGAACGCGGTTGTTGCCAGAATCCACCCGATCGCCGCGCCCTACGCCGAGGCCGGTGGGCTTGCCGGCGTCCTTCTCGGGCGTGCGCCGCAAGCGCACGAGCTCGCCATCGACCCGGTGGCACTGGATGCGGGCGGCCTTGTCCACGGTGTAAATCAGACCGGCGAGGTCGGCAACGGCCGCGCGGGGGTAACTGAACTCACCGGCCCCCATATCGGTACGGCCAGAGATGGCCAGGGGGTGCAGCCCCCTGCTCATTGCGTTGATCACTACCCGCCAGCGGCGCCAGCAACGCCAGCACTGTCAAGGCCAGCGCCCGGCGTGGAGCACTCACGGAGTGGCGCCCGGCGCCACCCCGCCATGAAATGCCTGCAAGGCGCCTTGCAGCGTTGCCAGTACGCCGGCAACCGTGAAGGGTGCGGCCCCGCGTTCCAGGACGTTCCCGGACGGATCCACGATGACGAAGGCCGGTACGCCGTCTATGCCCCAGCGCTCCGCCAAGGCCCGATCGATGTCGTATTCCAGCGGGATGCAGACGAACTCGACCGTGGCCGCCAGGACGTCGGGGTGCTTCAGGATGTCTTCCTCGAAGCGTGTGCATTCGACCGAGTACCAACTGCGGAAGTACGTGAAAGTAAGACGGTTATCGGCGCTGGCCGCCGCGTGACCGTCGGCAAACGGGCCGAGCCGCCAGCGGACGCCGGGTTGGCAGCCGCTCAGCCCGGCGCCCAGCACCAGCAGCGGCCCCAATCGCCATATTGCCACTCTACCGGACCGGACCACGCGACCAAAACAGCTTCGCGTGCCGCGCGTCGTCGATTCATGCTGCCGGTGTGCGGTCGCACCGTTCAATCTTGCTCGCCCGCTCAACCTTGCTGTGCTCCTTCGGACAGGCCCGTGCCAATCGTCGATCTGCCGCGAATACGCCACCATGGACCAATACGGCGGTTTGCATCGTGACCAGACTGTCGGCAAAATCCGTTGGATTCGCCGCCTGAAGCGCGGAGAATTCTATACGCGGTCGTCGACCACGCCAATCGGGAGCACGAGCCTTGTCCCCCAACGGGCAGAACGACGGTGCGTTCGAAGAAATCCGCCTGGACGAGTTGCCGGAAGCGCTGCGCGTCCTGCTGGCAACCCCAGGGGAAGGCCAGCCGGCGGACCGGGCAGCCGCGCGCGGCTTCTTGCAGTACCTCGCGCGGGGGGCGATCCAGTGGGAAGGATGGCGGGCCGGCAGAAGTGCAGCGCCGCGCGGGCTGTTCGTGGCCGTGCGGCTGCCTGGGGCGACAGCGATTGTGCTGGTTCCAACGACCGGCGAATTGGGAATCGAGAAGGACGCCCAGTATGCGGTGACCCGCGCAGGTCTGGCGCTAATGGCCCGACGCCGACTGCACTTTGCCCAGGCCCTGCTGCTGCCAGAGGCTGAGTTGCAGCGACTGCTGTTAACCGAAACCGGTTTCAGACCCCTGGCGCGCCTGGTCTACCTCGAGCGTGACGCCCGCTACCCGTGGGTCGAGCCCCCGGACGTTGAACCCTCAGCGTGGATTCAATACGCCGCTAAGACCCACGACGAATTCGCGGAAACCTTGCACAACACATACGAGCACAGCCTGGATTGTCCGGCGCTGACGAATCTCCGTCCGATCCCCGACGTCATTGCGGGCCACCAGGCTGCGGGTGAGTTCGACCCGCGCTTGTGGGAACTGCTGCGCATGGAGGGGCGCAGCGCGGCGTGCCTGTTGTTGGCGCACCTGCCGGCGTTGCGCTCCGTTGAGCTGGTCTACATGGGCGTGCGGCCCGAATACCGCGGCCGGGGACTCGGCACGGTGCTGCTGCGGCGTGCGCTGCAACACTGTCGCACCGTTGGGGCCGGACGTTTGACGCTGGCCGTTGACGACGGCAATGGACCGGCCAAACGCGTGTACGGCGCGTTGGGGCTGCGGCCGTTTGCGCGGCGCGACGCGTATCTGTATCGGTGGCCGGAAGATACCGGCACAGCGCGCGAGTAAGCGCGGGGCGGGTGCGCGCGCGGCGCAAGCGCGGGCGGCTGCGCATAGCCTGTGGACAACCCGTGCACTGCACTTTTTTTTTCTTCATCAATGTTTGATGCGGCTGAGGGTTGCGCGTTTGTCACTGTTTTTGCCGACGAATCCTCATTGCGAAGAGTGCGCCGCGCTGGTAGGATTCGCGGCACATGGTGGAAACCGGACTCAGGATTCGGCGTTCTTAAGCTCATCTGAAATGACATTTTCACTGGCTCTTGCCGCAGAGCCCAGCGCTGAGGCTTTCGGTGGATAGTACTGGTGCGCAGAAGGTCTGCAATATTCGCGAGCGCGTCGCGGGCAGGATCGGGCAGAACCACTTTCGTACCTGGTTCGGCGAAGCAACGCGCTTCAACCTCAACGGTGATCGACTGCAAGTAACGGTCCAGAACCCCCTGGTCAGCACTTGGATCTCGTCGAACTTCATGGCTCATCTGGTTGAGGCAACGCGCGAGGTAATTGGAAAGGAGCCGCGTGTGGACGTCCATGTTGCCGCGGACGGCGCTCCGCAGGCGCCGCCGGCCGGCGGCAGCGCTGACGACGGTCCGAGCGCCCCAACCCACCGTGCGCCGCCGCCGGCGCGCCGGCCCGCGCAGGTAAACGGAATCCTGCGCGGAGAGCTGGATACGTTTGTCGTGGGCCCGGGCAACCAGATGGCCTACTCCGCCGCCAACTGCATCGTGCGCAAACCGGGCGAGGCCTTTCGTCTGCTCGTCCTGCACGGCGGCTCCGGGCTCGGCAAGACGCACCTCATCCAGGGTCTTTGTAACGCCGTGCGGCGTCAGCACACCTTGCTCGAATGGCGCTACGTCTCCGGCGAGGAATTCACCAACGAGTTCGTGTATGCCCTCAAGGCCGGGCGCGTCGATTCGTTCCGGGCGCGCTTCCGGAAGGTCGATCTGCTGGCGATAGACGACATTCACTTCCTGGCGGGCAAGAAGGCCACCCAGGAAGAGTTCCTCCACACTTTCAACGCCATCGACGCCTGCGGCAAGGCCATCGTGCTGACGTCCGACCGTCACCCGCGCGCGATTGCCACCCTTTCCGAGCCGCTCATCAGCCGGCTGGTCTCGGGCATGGTGGTCGAGATCGAGCCGCCCGACTTCGTCACCCGGCGGGAGATTCTCCGCCGGCGCGCCGCCGCCATGCGCGCCGACCTGCCCGACGAAGTCGTCGATCATCTGGCGCGCCGCATCACGCGGAACGTGCGCGAGTTGGAGGGCGCACTGTACAAGCTGGTGGCGCTGGCCTCTTTAATGAAGCAGACCATCAATCTGGAACTGGCGGAGCTGACGGCCGCGGACTATGCGGACCTCGCGGCCCGGCAACCGGAGGCCCGGGACATCGTGCGCACGGTCGCGGCGCACTTCTCCGTCACGCGTGAGGCGATCAATTCACGCGGGCGCGACCGTACGCTCAGCCTGGCGCGGGCCCTGGCGATGTACCTGATCCGCAAGCACACGTCGCTCAGCTTTCCGGAAATCGGTCGCCTCCTGGGCAACAAGAACCACTCGACGGTTTTAATGGCGGTGCGGCGCGTCGAGCAAACGCTCGACCGGTGTGGCGCGGTCACCTGGCGGACGTCGGCGGGATTGCGGGAGTTGCCGCTCAAGAGCGTGCTCGCTGAACTGGAACGCGAGCTGGCGCGCGGCGAACATCAGCCCCAATAGCGGGCGCAATCTCGCCACGTCCCGGCGGTGGCAGTGATGTCACCGCCTTCTTTTATGCGCCGAGTCTGCACCGCGCGAAGCAGCGCCCCCGCCCCTACCCGTCCTCTGTCGCCGACAATATACTTGGTCGTGGCGGCGGGCGCGCGGCGAGCCGGTGGCGGGCATCGGCGCCCGGGCCCGTTAGCCACGCCCTGTGGTAACGCCATGCCGGCCCTGATCATCCATGCGCTCGACGGACGCAGCGCCGTCGTCGAGCTATCGAGCCGCCCACTCATCCTGGGCCGCGCGGAGACCTGTGACGTCGTGTTGCGCCGCGATGCCGAGGTCTCGCGCGAGCATGCCCGCATCTGGCTCGACGAAAGCGGCCGCGTGTTCGTCACCGATATGAACTCGAAGAACGGCACGCGCGTCGACGACGGCGAGCCCTTCCGCAACACTTCACACCCCGCCCGCCGGACCATCCGCATCGGCGAGCACGAGATAACAATCACCGGATCTACCAGCATCCGGGCACAGCCACCGGCCGCGGTCGCCTTCACGGCTGACCAGCCGGACGCTACCGGCAACACGCGTTTCTTCCCCTCCAGCCGCGGCCTCGACCTGAACCAACAGCGGCTGTCTTTGCTCATGAGCCTGGCGGATCGCCTGGGCGGCGCCTTCGAGCGCCGCCAGATGCTCGAGCAGGCCCTGGACGCCTGCTGCGAGGCCCTGCATTTCGAGCGCGGCCTGATCGTGCTCAAGGCCCCGCGCGGCGAGGTGGAGATGCCGATCACGCGCAACGTCGAGCGCGACGAGAACGGCGTCTTCAAGGTCAGCCGCACCCTCATCAATCGCGCCCTCGTCCACGGCGAGCGGGCCATCGTCAACAACCCGGCCGCCGACCTGGACGGCCGGCTGACCGAAAGCCTCGTGCGTTTCCCCATCTGTTCGGCGCTCTGCGTGCCGATCATCCACCGCGACGAGATTCTCGGCGTGATCTACGGCGATCGCGTGACGCGCGCCGCAACCTACACCGCCGAAGATGTCGATTTCCTCGCCGCCATTGCCCAGCAGGTCGGCGTGGGCCTGGCCCATCTCCGGCTACTGCGGGATTACGTGCGCCTGCAACGCATGGAAGCCGAGCTGGCGGCCGCCCGGAAGATTCAGCAGGACTTCCTGCCGGCCGCACCGCTGAAGACGCAGCACCTGGAAATCGCGGGCTACAACCGGCCCTGTTCGGCCATCGGGGGCGACTGCTTCGACTACATCGACCTGGGCGACAATCACGTCGGCTTCGTGATTGCCGACGTGACCGGTCACGGCTTGGGAGCAGCGCTCGTCATGGCCAATTTCCAGGCCGCCGTCTATGGCGCGCTGACGACGAATGCGTCCCTGCCGCACGTAGCCCGGCGCGTCAACCAGTTGGTCTACCGCAACACGCCTTCGGGCGTCTTCATCACGGCGATTCTCGGCAAGGTGGACGTAACCGCGGGCATCATCGAGTTCATCAGCGCGGGGCATCCGGGGCCGCTGGCGTTGCGCGCCGGGGATTGGACGGCCGGCGAGAAGCTTAACTCCCTCCCGCTCGGAATCGACCCGGACGAGTCGTTCACCGTCCAGGAAATCCTGCCCACCGTGCATGGGGGCGTGGTGCTGTTCTTCACTGACGGTCTCAGCGAATCGCCCAGCCCGGATGGCACACTGCTTGGGGTGGAGCCGATAAAGCAGGCGCTGGCGGACGTCGCGCAGCCAACGGCCCAGAAAGTGCTGGAATCCGTACTGCGGGTCGAGCACGCGCACGTAGCCGGCGGCCAGCGCGATGACGACCTGACATTACTGGCCATCCAACTCCACCCCATGCCGGCACACACGTAACAACCGCATTCTCCGGCACAACCGCATCGAACCGGCCGGCACGCGGCGCCGTGCAGCCTGACCGGCGGCCGGCCGATACTACCACCGGGCCGCCCTGCATCCGCACGCTCCGTCGGCGGTACAAGGTCTGACTACGGCTAGCGCCGCGCCGGCAAGCTGCCGGCGGCGGCGCGCCCTATGTTGCCTGATAACAGAGAGTTACAATGATCCGCGAGCAGGTCGGCGCTGAAACGCTTGCCGAAAGACTGAGGTTACCCGGACGTTGCGCCGGCCCGGAGGACACCATGCCGCAGAGCTGCCCGCACCCGCTTCTGCGTGACGTGCTGTGCATCGCTGCGGACCGTGACGCATCGGATGTACACCTCGTCGCCGGCCACCGGCCGATGATCCGCGTTCACGGACAGCTTGAGCCCGTGGAGCACGACGTGTTGCGCTCGCCGGACGTCCAGCAACTGGCCGCCACGATCCTCCCGCCCGCGGTTTTTGAGCAGTTTGAAGAGCGTAAGAACGCGGACTGCTCGCTATCGTTTGAGCACAGCGAGCGGCGCCTGCGATTTCGCGCCAATGTCTACCTGGCCCGCGACCAGTGGTGCATGTGCTTGCGCCTCATCCCCAACGAGATTCCGACGCTCAAGTGGCTGGGGTTCTCGGTCGAGCTGGCTGAGCGCCTGGCCGGCTACAAGAACGGACTGGTGCTGATTACCGGTGAGACCGGCTCGGGCAAGTCCTCGAGCCTCGCGGCCCTGGTGAACCTCATCCGCGAAACCCGCAACGCCCACATACTCACTATCGAGGAGCCGATCGAGTACATCCACGAGCCGCGCGAAAGCACCGTCGTCACCCAACGCGAGGTCGGACGCGACGTCGACTCATTCGCCGACGGCCTGAAATACGGCCTGCGCCAGGATCCCGACGTCATCCTGGTGGGCGAGATCCGCGATCGCGAGACCGCCCAGATGGCCATCAGTGCGGCCGAGACCGGCCACTTGATCCTGGCCACGATGCATACGCGCGACGCCAAGGGCGCCCTGACGCGCCTGGTCGATCTCTTCCCGCAGGATTCTCAGGACGACATCCGTACGCAACTGGCCATGAGCCTCCGCTCCGTGGTTAGCCAGAAGCTGCTGACGCCCGCGGACGACGGCCAGCGCCGCGTGCTGGCCATGGAAGTGCTGCACGTTACCCAGCCCGTGCAGGTCACCATTCGCAGCGGACGCTTCGAGAAGCTCGATTCGGCCATCCAGACCGGCGTACGCGGCGGCATGCTGGCCCTCGACGACGACCTGCGCCGACTCGTTCGCGAATCCCGGATCACCGTCGATACGGCCCGCGCCTACGCCCACGATCCCGCCAACCTCAACGCCAGCGGCCAGTCCTGGTAGCACTGCGCTCGCCCACCGGCAGCCTCAACCCACCCCCGGCGACAGACGCGCGCCGGCGCCGCTACAATCCCCAATATGCCCGAGCTGCCCGAAGTCGAGACTACCGTACGCCGCTTCCGCCCACTGCTGGAAGGCCGGCGTATCATCGCCTTCCGCACGCGCTGGCAGCGCCACGCCGTCCCGAGCGCGCCGGCAGTGCGGCGCGGCGTCGTCGGACGCACGGTCGCCCGGGTAAGCCGGCGCGGCAAGTACATCGTCCTGGCACTCGACGACGGCGCTCACCTGCTCATACACCTGCGTATGAGCGGCCGGCTGGAATGGGCGGCCGACCACGAGAAAGAGCCGGCGCACGTCCGCACGCTCTGGGAGTTCGACGGCGGCCAGCGGCTCCTGTTCAGCGACGCCCGCAAGTTCGGCCGGGTCGTATACACGCGCGACCTGGCCGCCACGACGGCCGGACTGGGGATTGAGCCGCTAGCGCGTGAGTTCACCGCCGACGCGTTCGACACTTTGCTGCGCCGGCGGACACGCCAACTCAAGCCACTGCTGCTGGACCAGTCGGTCGTGGCCGGCCTGGGGAACATCTACGTCGACGAGGCCCTCTTCCGGGCCCGCCTGCATCCACTCACGCGCAGCGACCACCTCAGCGCCGCCCAGACGGCCTCCTTGCACGAGCACATTCGCGCCCTGCTGCGCGAGGCGATTCGCCACCACGGCACAACCTTCGACTGGGTCTACCCCAGCGGCGGCATGCAGACCCGCCTGCGCGTCTACGGCCGCACCGGCCAGCCCTGCCCGGTCTGCCACACGCCGATCGAGTACCTCCGCGTCGGACAGCGCGGCACGCACATCTGCCCACGCTGCCAACCAGCAAACGGGGCCCCACGACCCAAGCGCGGCCGATAGCCGCGCCGGCGGCCGGCGGATATCCTGACCACCCATGTGTGGAATCGCCGGCATCGTGCGCCTGTCACCCGCTGTTGATATCGCCGCCGACCACTTGCGCGTCATGGCAAACCAGTTGACGCACCGCGGCCCGGATGACGAGGGCCTCCAACTCGACCCCCAAGGACGCTGCGGCTTCGGCTTTCGCCGCCTGTCCATCATCGACATCGCCGGCGGACACCAGCCGCTGTGCAACGAGGACGGCACCATCTGGGCCGTGTGCAACGGCGAAATCTACAACTTCCGCGAGCTGCGGCAAACTCTCGAGCAGCGCGGCCATCGCTTCGCGACCGGCAGCGACGCCGAGGTCATCGTGCATGCCTACGAGGAGCACGGCATCGAGTGCTTCGCGCACTTGGCGGGGATGTTCGCCATCGCCATTTGGGACCAGTCGGCCGGCCGGCTGGTGCTGGCACGCGACCGGCTGGGCAAGAAGCCGCTGACCTACGCACTCTTCAACGAGCGGCTGTACTTCGCCAGCGAGGCCAAGGCGATCCTCGCGCTGCGGGACGTGCCGCGCGAGATCGACCCGCAATCCCTGCACCGCTACCTGCTCTTCCAATACGTCCCGGCCCCGCATTCGATCTTCCGCGGCTTCCACAAGCTGCCGCCCGGCACCTATCTCTGCGTCGAGGCCGATGGCGGCACCGTGGGCCAACCGGCTGCCTACTGGCGCATACCATTGCCAGCGCCCTTTGATGGAACATACGCGGACGCCAAGTCTCGATTGGGCGACTTGCTGACCGCCGCCGTCCGCAAGCGGCTGATCGCGGACGTACCGTTGGGGGCGTTCCTTTCCGGCGGCGTGGATTCATCCATCATCGTCGGGCTGATGCGCAAGCTCGGCGTAAGCCCGCTACGGACGTTCTCGATCGGCTTCTCCGATGCGCGCTATGACGAGACGGCCTATGCGCGCCTGGTCGCAAGACACTTCCGCACCGAGCATTACGAGCGCAGCGTCACGGTGGAGGCCCGTGCGCTGCTCAACGACCTGGCCTGGCACTACGACGAGCCCTTCGCCGACTCGTCAGCCATACCGACCATGTACCTGGCCCGCTGGGCACGTCAGTCGGTGACCGTCGCGCTGACGGGCGACGCCGGCGACGAGTGCTTCGCCGGCTACGACCGCTACCGGGCGGCGGAGCTGGCCGGACGCCTGGACTGGCTGCCGGCGTTCGGGCGGCGCGCCATCGCCCAACTCGCGCACTTCCTGCCCCACGGTCGGGCCAAGTCCCCCAGTCGCCGGGCGTACCGCTTCCTGACCGCGCTTGGCCAGGACCCGGCTCGGCGCTACGCCGCCTGGATCCACATCTTCGCGCCGGACATGCTGGCCGCAGGTTATAGGATGGAGTTCACCGAAAAAATCGACTTCGCCGAACCAATACGCCGGTTTGACGGACTATACGGCGACATGCCTGGTCGGCCCGCAGACCGCGCCGTGCGAACCGATTTCGCAACCTACCTCCCCTACGATCTGCTGACCAAGCTGGACATCGCCTCGATGGCAACGGGACTCGAATGCCGCAGCCCGTTCCTCGATCACGACCTGGTCGAGTTCGCGCTGTCGCTGCCGCTGGATTGGCGGCTGGGGCCGGGCGGGGGCAAACGCATTCTCAAGGACTGGGCCGCCGACCTCCTCCCACGGGAGATCATGCACCGCCCGAAGATGGGCTTCGGCGTCCCGGTGGGCGAGTGGTTTCGGCGTGAGCTGCGCGGCCTGCTGCGGGAGCGGCTGCTGGATGCGGAGTCGCTGAGCGGGCAAATGCTGCGGCGTGATTGGCTGGAGAGTTTCATCGAGGCACATTTATCGGGCCATGCCAACCACGAACACCAGCTCTGGGCCCTGCTGATGCTCGAGCTTTGGCGGACCCAATGGCAGCCGCGCGGCTGCTGACCGGCCGACCCGTTCAGCGGCCGACCGCTTCAACCGATGGAATATCCGGCCAAGTGTCACTGGCCAGATGGTGGCCGCCCGGACGAGCTGCGCTATGCTCATCGATCAAGACGAAATCAACGCGCTATTGTCTCAGGCTGACGACCTGGTCGAGGCGACCGGCATCGCCGCCGAAGCGACGCCGCCGCCACCACCCAGAAATGAACCGGGCCTGCCTGTTTCCGCCGACCCGAAGATTCGCCGGTTACTCAGAATCCGCGTTCCCGTCATCGTGCAGTTGGCGCGCCGCCCCATGGCGGTGTCGAAGATCCGGAGCTTCGCGCCGGGGGCAATCCTGGAGTTCGAGAAGTCGGTGGAAGAGCCCCTCAACCTGCTGATCAACAACCGGTTGGTCGGGCACGGCAACTGCGTGAAGGTCGGAGAGAACTTCGGCCTGCGGGTGACCGCCATCACGGACTCATCGCACCGCATCAGATCACTCGGGCGCTGACGCGCGGCATCATCCGCTTGTTCACGGGGCCGGCACTCGGCCTGGCCGTTGTCTTAGCGCGCATTGCGCGGTCGGCGCTGCGCCACCAGCAGGCCGACTTCGGGAAGACGCAGCAGCCAGGCCACTATCAGGAAGGCCGCCGTGCCCACGGCCAACGGTCCCAGAGCTTCGAACGCCCGCGCCGTGATGCGACCCGCCAGCAGACCCTGAACCAGCGGAGCGGCCAGCCAGGCAGCACCGCCTCCTGCACCCGCCGCCAGAAGCATCCGAGCCAGAGCCGAAGCCATGGCCGAATCGAGCAGACGCGTATGAACACGCCGCTGTAGCACGACGGCGCCCACGACGACGGCCAGGCCGGACGTGACTACCGAACTGATTGCAAACGCCGCCTCGCGAATGCTGTCGAACCATATCAGCGCGAGCGTGAGCGCGACGTTGAGCGGAAGGACGGCAACGCTGATCCACAGCGGCGTGCGCACGTCACCCAGGCTGTAGAAGCCGCGCAGCAGGATATGCTGGGCGCAGTAGGCCCACATGGCCAGGCCGTAGAAGATGAGTACGAAGCTGACGCGGTCGGTGGCCTCGGGCGTGAACTGACGGTACTCGAATAGCAGGCGGACGATCGGGCCACCCAATGCGATCATCATCGTGCCGGTCAGGATGCCCTCAAAAACCGCCAAGCGCAGCGACTGGCGCACCTCCGCGGCCCAGCCGGGCCACTCCTGCCGGGCGGCGAGGCGGCTGAAGGCGGGCATCGCGGCCGTCGCCAAGGAGATAACCAGAACGCCCAACGGAAACTGATAGAGACGCTGCGCGTAGGTGATCGTCGCGAGCGCCCCTTCTTCGAGCGGACGGACGTAGGTCCAGCCCAGGAAGCCGGCCGTCATGACGCCGCCCCGCTCGTGCGTGAGCAGCACACAGATCTGCGCGTCCAGAAACACGCCGAACGCCAGCACCCCCTGCCCCAGCGCGACAGGCACCAGCAAACGCAGCATGCGCTTCACGGCCGGATCGCGCGGCTCGAAGCGCCAGCCAAGCTGCACGCCGTTGGCGCGCAGCACGGGAACCAGGAAGAGCACTTGGAGCACGCCCGCCGCCACGACGGCCACGGCCACCACGTAGACCTGTGTGCCCGGGTCCCCGGGGTAGAGTGCCGGCCCGATGCCGCCGACCGCGGCAATCATCGCGATATTCAGCAGCACCGGCGCGAGGGCCGCTGGAACGAAGCTGCCCACACAGTTGAGGATGGCCGACAGCAGCGCCACCACGCAGATCGTGAGCATGAACGGCAGCATCAGCGCGGTCAGGGCCAGGATCAGTTGACGCCCAGCGCCGGCGGCGCCCTCGGCTGGCATGAGTAGCCAGATGGCCAGCACCACCAGCTCGAGCGTAACGACGACCACCACCAGGGCCACGCAGAGCAGCGCCAGCGTGCGGGCCAGCAGTCGCCACGCCTGGGCCGGCCCCTCCTGTTCAAGCGTGCGCGTGAAAGTGGGAACGAACACGGCGGCCATGGCGCCTTCGCCGAGCAGACGACGAAATAGATTCGGTATCTGGAAGGCGTAGCAGAAGGCGTCCTGGATCCACTGGATGCCAAATGCCTGCGCGAGCAACATCTCGCGCACCAGCCCCGTGATGCGCGACAGCAGCGTACAGACCGCGATGAGCTTGGCGGACGTTACGATGCTGCGCTGGGCCGACATGCCCGGGATGATATCCGTCCGGCCGGTGGGGTACCACGAGCCGACCACGGCACGGAACTACCGCTGAGGCAAACCCGACGCCCCGCCTACCGGCAAGTGGACAAACCGCCCCCGGCGACTATCGCCAACAAACCAAGGCGCGGCGCGACAACCGGTGGATCGGGGCGGAGTCACCAAGGCTGCCGCGCCGGCGCCCTTCGGGCCCGGCTGGTTCCCGATGCGGAACCTCCCGTTACACGGGACCGAGCCCCGCAGTCGCTGGTCACCCGGTTCACGTGACCTTCGCTGACATTCTACGCGTCCTCATACTGTCCCCACACCCCGGGGCGCCGCCCAACGTCCAGAACGTGGCCGCAACCCAACGCCCGTCACCCAAGCATGCGCTCGTAGCCGAACTCGCGGGTATTGTTCGAATCGTGGAGCTCGCGCTCGCCGCAACGCACAAAGCCCAAGCCCTCATAGAGCCGCTGCGCGCCCGCAAACCGCGTGTCCGTCCACAGCATCATGGCGGTCCGCCCCGCTTGCCGGGCATGATTCATCGCCAACTCGCACAACCGGCGCCCCCAGCCCTGTCGTCGCAGCGCCGGGTGCACGTACAGGCACTTCAACTCGGCCGCGTCCGAATGCAGCAGCACGGCTACTGTCGCCAGTACGCGCCCGTCGTCCGCCACCACCCAGAATTCGCCACCGCCCGTCCGAAAGAACGGCCCTGGCGCGAGCAGATGCGTGTCTTCCGCAACATTCAGCACGCAGCAGTACTCCGCGAATACCCCGTTGATCAGCGCCAGGATACTCGGAACATCTTCGGGTATCGTCGGCCGCACAACCGGCATCCTCGCTGCAAACCTCCGACTGCCAGCGCCACTCCCCGGGAATCAGAACACCGTCGGCACGATCTTACCAAACCCCGGCGACGGCGAAATCCAACCACCGCGCAATCCCCCGCAACACGGCCGGAAATGCACCACCAGCCCGCGCACATGCACTACAATCAAGCTGTTGAGGAGTACCTTGAGTGGTTGACCGCCACGACTACGTTCCGCAGTCCGCCCAGTCTGAGGAGGCGCTACGCCTCGTCTGCACCGAGGTGTGGGGCGGCAACCGTCCGATTGACACCCCCATCGAGCTGCCAGGCGTGCGCGGCCACATCTTCTCCCAACCCTGCGCCGGCGGCCGCGGCGGCGACATACACTACCTCTCCGTTTGCAGCTCCGGGCTCATCTCGCGCATCTGCCTCGCGGATGTTGCCGGCCACGGCGCGGCGGTCGCCACCGTCAGCACCGAGATCCACGGCCTGCTCAGCAGCCACATGAACTGGTTCGACCAGCGCACCGTGCTGAAGAAGCTGAATCGCCGCCTGATGGAAATCGGCCTCGATGCTCTGACCACTGCGGCAATCGCCACGTACTTCCCACCCTGGCACCGCCTGTCGATCAGCTACGCCGGCCACCCGCCCGCCTGGTTCTACAGCCACGCCGTCGCCCGCTGGCAGCCCCTCCCCACCGAGCACCCGCAGCGCGGCCTCGCGGATCTGCCCCTCGCCGCTGACGGCACCACCCGCTTCACGCGCAAGACCGTCAAAGTCCAGCATGGCGACCGGCTACTGCTCGTCACCGACGGCGTCTTGGAGGCCCACGGTCCGGACCGCGTGCACTTCGGCTCGGACCGCCTGGAACAACTCCTCAACGAGAACGCTTCGACCGACCCCCACAAACTCGTCAACGGTATCGTCGCCGCGGTCCGCCAACACGCGCGCGATGAAAACCTCGCCCACGATGATGTTTCACTTCTCGTGACGGAGTTCGTCCCCGGACCGCCCGGCCCGACACTCTGGCAAATCGTCAAAAACCGCACGCTGCGCCCGCGCGGCAACAGTCATGATCCCCGCTTCGCCCCGCAGCCGTAAGAAACTGCCCCAGCGGCACTTGCGCCACATGCGCCCCGGCGTCATCGGTCAGCGCCACGCGGCTGCCTGCCAAGCCCGACCCACCGGCCGTTACTGACCGCGCCCACGCGGGCCGCGCACCAATCTCCCCGTCGCGGCCGGAATCTGCTAGAATAGCCAGTAGTATCACTGCTACCGACTCCGGCGGAAGCGCTGCCCCTCCGAGTCGTAAGCATCCTGTGGCAGGAGAGTTAAAGCATGAGTTGCAGGCCTGTTCCGCTCAGCGCCGGCCGGCGATCCACAACGCCGGTCATGCCCGAGGACCAACCGACCGGCGTGAACGGCGACCCGACCACCATATCCGGCATCCCCATCAAAAGCATCTACACGCCGGACGACATCGGCGGCATCGAGTTCCTCCAAAGCTTCGATACGCAACTCGGCCAGCCGGGCGAGTTCCCCTACACGCGCGGCATGCACAAGGACATGCATCGCGGGCGCGTCTGGACCATGCGCCAATTCGCCGGCATGGGCTCCGCTTACGACACCAACGCGCGTTTCAAGTACCTGCTGGAGAAAGGCCAGACCGGTCTCTCCACCGCCTTCGACCTGCCAACGCTCATGGGCCGCGACTCCGACGACCCCCTGGCGCTGGGTGAGGTCGGCAAATGCGGCGTGGCCATCGCCTCGCTCGAGGACATGAAGATCCTCTTCGACGGCATCAACCTCGGCGAGGTCAGCACCTCCATGACGATCAACGCGCCGGCGGCCATCCTGCTGGCCTTCTACATCTGCGTGGCCCGCGAGCAGGGCGTGCCCCTCGAGTGCCTGCGCGGCACCCTGCAAAACGACATCCTCAAGGAGTTCCACGCCCAGAACGAGTTCGTCTTCCCGCCCGGCCCCAGCGTCAAGCTCGTCATCGACACAATCGAATATTGCACGCAACACATGCCGCAATGGAACACCGTCAGTGTCAGCGGCTACCACATCCGCGAGGCCGGCGCCACCGCCCCCGAGGAGCTCGCCTTCACCATCGCCGACGGCATGTGCTACGTCGAAGAGTCCGTCAAGCGCGGCCTCGACATCGACGCCTTCGCCCCGCGCCTCAGCTTCTTCTGGGACGTCCACAACGAGTTCTTCGAGGAAATCGCCAAGCTGCGCGCCGCTCGGCGCATGTGGGCCCACATCATGCGCGACCGCTACGGCGCCAAGAAGGAGCGGAGCTGGTGGCTGCGCTGCCACTGCCAGACCGCCGGCGTATCACTCACCGAGCAGCAGCCCATGGTCAACATCGTCCGCGTCGCCTACCAGGCCCTCGCGGCCGTGCTCGGCGGCACCCAGTCCCTGCACACCAACAGCATGGACGAAACCCTCGCCCTGCCCACCGAGAACGCCGTCAAGATCGCCCTCCGCACCCAGCAGATCATCGCCGAGGAAACCGGCGTCACCCGCACCGTCGATCCGCTCGGCGGCAGCTTCTTCATCGAAAGCCTCACCAACGAGGTCCAGCGCCAGGCCCAGGAAATCATCGACCAGACCTACGAGCGTTTCGGCGGCGTGCTGCAAGCCACCGAGGCCGGCTACTTCCGCCGCCTCATCGCCGACTCCTCCGCACGCTTCGGAGCCGAGTTTGACCGCGGACAGCGCGTCATGATCGGCGTCAACAAGCACGTCGAGCACGACTACGAGCGCATCCCCATCCTCGTCATCGACCGCAAGGTCGAGCAGGAGCAGATCGCCCGCCTCAAGGAATTCAAGGCCCGCCGCGACCAGCAGCGCCACGCCCAGGCCCTCGCCTGCCTGCGCGACGCCGCCCTCGCCGGCGAAAACGTCATGCCGGCCCTGATCGACGCCGCCGAGGCGCACGCAACTGTCGGCGAAATGATGCACACCCTCGAAACCGTCTACGGCCGCTACGACGGCGGCCCTGAGCTATAGCCAACGAACGCGCTACGGCGCCGCGTCGGCCCGCTTCGTCGCGGCCGCCCCGCCCATATCGGCACCGGCCTGCGACCTGGCCGCCTCTTCCAGCGCCAGCAGCTTCTCCCGCCACGGCGCGCCGCCCAGTTCCGGGTACCAGATGCGCTCCTGCGCGATCGCGTGCGCCACGTCAGCCGCCTGCCCGGCCCGCAGCAGCAGCGCCAGCCAGTGGCAGCGCGCTTCCCAAAACCGCTCCGGCGAACGCTCCCGCAACCGCGCGTCCTTCAGCAATTCCCCCCACGCTTCCTGCGCCCGCCGCACCTCCGCAGCGCTCGCCGATTCACCGAGCTCTGACGTCAGAATCTGCGCCAATAGCCGCCGGTAGTTGCCATTCCGCGGCTCCTGCGCGCACAACTCGGCCGCGACCCGCCGCGCCGCCTCCAACTCCCCCGCAGCGTAAAGCACCTGTGCTCGGCCGAACGCTGCTTCCGCCACGCCACCCCCCCCCCCCGGGTCGCTCCGCAACCATTCCTCCAACCGCGCGAACGCGTTCGCCGCCATCCCGGCCAGCTCGCGCGCCGCCCCAGCCTCCCCCACCTCCTCCAGCCGCCGAACCTCCTCCTGCAAGCCCCGCGTCAGTTCCGGCAACAAAGCCCCGGCCTCCTCGACCGGCACAACCTCCAGATACCGACCGATTTCCACCGCAGCCGCCTCGAAGCGCCCCAACCCAAGCTGCGCCCGGATGCGCACTGCCAGCACACGCCCCATCAGCGGACTATCGCCATGCGACTGCTCGAAGTCCGCAACCGCCGCCAACGCCGCCTCAAACGCCGCCAATCCCGGCTCGGCCAACATCTCCGCCGCGCTGATGCGCGCTTCCGCCGCCCAGCCTCGCACCCGCACCGCCTCAGTCGGCGACTGCTCATCCGCCCGCGCCATGGCCCCCTGCGCATACGCCAGCAACTCGTCCGCCACCAGCCGCCCATCCGCCCGTGTCTCCGCCGCCCCCAGCAACGCCCGCTGCGCTTCGAGCGCCAGCCGCCGACACACGCCGCGCCGAAACTGCGCCTCCTCCCAGTGCGCATCATCACGCGAAACCTTGGCGAACTCGCGGCCCGCTTCGGCACAGCGACCAGCCGCCTGCAGCGCCTGCGGCAGCAGCCAAGCCGCCTCCGCCCGCCGCGGGTGCTCCGGGAAGCGCTGCAGCAAGCTCAGCAGCGCCGCGCACAACTGCTCGTAGTCCTGCGACTGTCCGCTCGTCGTCGCCGCCTGCCCCCAAAGCTGGTACGCCAGCGTCGCCGCCTCAGCGGCATGCTCGTGCCCGGTGTACTCCGTGGCCAGCCGCGCAAATGCCGCCGCCGCAGCACGCTGGTCGCCCACCCGGTAGCAGCACCGCCCCAATTCCATCAAAATCTGCCCGCCAACCTGGCTCTGCTCCGGCGTCCGCTCGGACGGCGGCCGCTGGAACTCGGGCCGGCCGGCGGCCTCAACCAGCCGCTGGCGAGCCCCGGCGTGGTCCCCGCGCTCACCCAAATCTCGAGCCGCATAAAGCAATTCCAGCGGCGCAAGCCGCGCAAGCTCAGACCGCTCGTCGACCGCCCCCACCACGTAAAGCTGCACCACGGCCGGCCACGGCCCCCCCTCTGCCGCCAGGCGATTCAGCTTCGCCAGGCCCTGGGCGCGCGTTCGTTCGGCGTCGCGCAGCAGCGTCTGCCCGACGCCGCTCGCGCCGGCCCGCGCCCGCAGCACATCCGCCTCGACCAGGTAGCTGTTGGCGTCCCACAGCCGCGCCAGGTTGAGATAGAAACGCGCGCTCTGCTCATCCGCCGACTCGGCATCCACGTCCTTCTCAAGCAGCGGTCGCAACACGGCCCGGGCTTCATCAAACTTGCCGGCAGCCACATGACAGCGGGCCAGCTCGTAGCGCGCCTGCACCGCCAATCCAGCGGCCGGACTGCTATCCATCACCCCGCGGAAGCAGCGCTCGGCCTCCTCCCAACGCTGCCGCTCGCGCTGCACCAGCCCCAGCCCCAGCAGGCCGCGCGGGGTCAACCCGCCGGCCCGCCGCGAGTTCAGCACCTCCTGAATGCGACTCTCGGCCGCCTGCAACAAGTGCGCACGCCGCACCGCATCATCCGCCGTCAGCACTCCCAGCCAGTACTCCGCCCAACCGTGGTTGAGGCTGATCTCGTGCTTGAGCCGCACAACTGCGTCATAAACACCCAACACCAGCAGCTCGTCCTCGCGCTCCCGGAGCTGCGCATACAGCGGGTCGATCGTCGCCCCTGCGGCGTCATACTCGGCACACGCGGCCGCCATGACCTCGCGCAACATCTGCCGATCGCCCTGCCGTCCGGCGGTCACCTCGAACCGGTCCAGTTCGCCCGCGCCCCGCTCCCCAACCAGCATCCCCGCCAGCTCGACACGCGCGGCGGCCACCGGCACGTGCGCCGCAATCGACGGATCAGCCTGGGCCGCAGCCGACAGCGCTCCAATCCACTTCTGATACCACGCCGTCGCGGTCGTGAAAGCGCGCTCGCGCTCCCCGGCGGCGCGCTGCTGACGCGCCTTGCTCACGTGCGCTCGCGCAATCACGTGCAACTCGGCGGGGCTCTGGCTGTCGGCGAAGCGCGCTTCGAGCACCTCCACCATCCCGCCGCGCACCGCCCGGGCGATGTCCGGCGGCCAGTCATCCAATGAGTCCTGCGCCGCGGCCGCCAGCGTCAGCCACAGCAGTCCCCCGCAAACCGTCAGCAATCTTCCACTCATGACGGCCGGATTCTAACACGCCGGCCCGCTACGTGTCCCCGTCGGCCGGGCCGCCGAAGCTCACCGCGAACTGCACGTTGCGAAAACCGGCCTGCAACGCCGCGTCCATCGCCTTGACCACGTAGCGCCACCGCACCGTCGTCTCCGCCCCCACCACCACCATGTTGTCCGGATCGGCCCCCGCTTCACGCCGCTGCACCAGGAACGCCCGCAGTCCCTCAAACGTGTTGTCCGCCAGCGCCCGCTCCATGACGTAAATCTTCGCCCCCGCACCGTCGCCGACGTCCTCCAGCGCGATGCGCACCTGCGCGACAATCTCCACCGCCGCGCCCGGCCCGGGCCCGCTGCGCGGATCAAGCTCCGCCTGCAAGACCCCCTGTGTCACCAAGTCCAGCGACGCACCCAGCAGAAAGAACACCAGCAGCACCATGATCACATCGACCATCGGCGCCAGGTTCGGAACCGTCTCACGCGACGACGCGGCCCGCTTCATTCCTCACCCCCATCCGGCCGCGCCGGCGCCGCCCCCTTGTTGGCGGCAAGCACAATCTTGGCAATCCGGGCGCGCCCGCAGGCCCGCAGCACCAGCTCGACATGCTGATACTGAACGTCCCGGTCCGCCCGCACCACGCAGCGCAGCTCCTCGCCGCGCCCCGCCCGCCCGGCTCGCGCCCGCAGCAGCGCCTCGATATCCTCCGGTGCCAGCAGCCGCTCGATGATCTGCTGCCCGTCCCAATCGCTGACCACGTATTCCACCCGGTCGGCGCGACCGTCCGCCGACGGCCGCACGTTAATCGTCACCCGATCGCCCAACTCCTGGCTCGGCACTTCGCGCGCCGCTACCGCCCACGGCAGGTTGACCGGATAGTGTTCGGCACTGACCAGCTTGCTCGCCAGCAGGAAGAACACGATCAGGCACATCAGCACATCGACCATCGGCGCCAGGTTGAGGGTCATGCTGGCTGGTGCGGGCGGACGAAACATCAGGCCGGCTCCCGCGGCGCGGTCTCCACGGGCGCCGACCCGTCCCGCTGCTCAGCAGCCCGGCTGGCACCGGGCGCCGCCCGGAAGTACTCCAACAAGTCCAACGCCTCAACCGTGGCACTGACCGTCAGCGACTCGATGCGGTTCCGGCACACGCCGAAGAAGCCCAACCCCACAATGCCCAACGCCAGCCCCAGCAGCGTGTTGACCAAGGCCTTGCTGATTCCCGTCGCCAGGTCCCCGGCCCCCGCCTGCCCGCCGGCCGCCCCCAACGCGCCGAACGCCTCGATCATGCCCCACACCGTGCCCAGCAGGCCCAGCAGCGGCCCGAGGTTGCCCATGATGTTCAGGTACTCCACCTTGCGATGCATCTGCCCGCTCAGCTCGCCGGACTTCTCCAGAGCCGCCGCATGCATCGCGTCGAACCCATGCCGCGCGTGTTTCAGCGCCGCGGCCATGACCCGGGCGAAGAACGTCGAGCTCTTTTTCATCTCGTCGAGGCACTCGCGGAAACGCCGCCGCTCGATGTTCGTCCGCGCCCGCCGCACCTGCTCAACCGGGCAGATGCTCACCCGGCGAACCGTCAGAAAATGCTCCACTACCAGCGCCACGGCCGCCGCCGACCCGGCCACGATCAGGTAGGTCGGCAGCTCGATGCCCTGCCAGAAAATATCGAGGATCGACTGTGTCGCGCCGCCCTCCACCGGCTGGCCCCACGCCAAAGTCACCGGCCCCGCAGCCGCAACGACCAGCCCGATCAAACCGGCTCGCCTGATTCTCCGCATGTGCACTCCTGCCGGCAACGCCGCGCGGCGACCGACCCGCAGCCTCAATATTGCAGGTCGCGCCCGGTCACGATCTTGACCTCACCGTTATTGCCTTCAGCAATCTGCCGCATACGCCGCGCGCCGGCGGTCTCACGCGGCAGCGAACTCATGTCCTGCAGCAATACCTCGTCGAAGACCAGGCAAACGATCCTGGCCCCAACGTCCTCGTTGGCAACGGCAATGGCGTCCACCACGCCGTCGTCGAAGTAGCCGTCCGAGAACAAGAACACCACGTCCGGCCCAAATGACAAGGCCCGCTTCATGGATTGCAGCGGCTCCGTGCCGCCGCGCGGCGCCTGTTCATCCAACCAGGAAAAGAACGCCCGCCGCGTCGTCTCCGTGGCCGGCTGGAGCTGCGCCGCGAACGACTCGCTCTTGAAGCGTTCCTGACCGCCGGTGCCCTCGCTGTAGAAGACAATCACGTTGAACATCTGGCCCGGCACCAGGCGACCTACCGAGCGCTTCAATTCCCGTTTCAGGAAGTCAACCGCGACGATGATCGAGCCCGAGAAGTCCACCACGTACACGATCTGGTCCGCCCGCACCCGTACGCTCCAGATGTCGGCCAGCCGCGCCCCCCCCCCCCCCGCCGCCCCGCTGCCAAAGCCGCCCGCCCCCACGCCCGCCGCCCCGCCGCCGGTCCCCAGCAGGCTCATCCGCCCCGTGCCAAGCCCGAACGCTCCAGCTTCAAGCCCGCCCGCGCCACCCCCACCTTCGCCCCCCGACGAATCAAACACCCCCGCATCAAATCCACCGCCCTCCCCCATTTCCACCCAGGACGTCTGGTCGCGCGGCGACCCATCCAGCGGCAGCGGCTCATCCGCCCGCTCATCCCAACGGAACACCTCCGCCTGCTCATCGTCCACCCGCTCGACCAGCCCGGCCTCGTATTCCCCCACTTCATGCTCACGTTGCGCCAGCGCGTCCCAGGTCTTCAGCCCCAACAGCGCAAACAGCACCACGTGCACCGCCACGCTCACCCCCAGCGGCAAGCCCAGATGCATCAGCCAACGATAATATCGGTTGCTGCGCGCACGGTCCGGCGGGGCGACGAACTCAGCTTTGCGCGCCGGCGCACGCCTGCGTCCGGGCCTGTCGCTCATCGCCGCAACCTCACCACGGGGCGCCGATCGTCTCTACACCCCCGGCACGCCAGGGACGCCCGGGCCGTCCGGCGCGCGACCGCCGACCACCTCGACATAGCGCATCCGTATCTCGTACAGCACGCCATCGAGGACCTTCTTCTCTTCCCCCGTCAGGTTCCCCTTGGTCTTGTCTTCCAGCACCTGCAGCATGTCCACGAAGTGCTTGGCCGCCTCCGGGTTCGGCGGAATCCGCTCGCCGCGCGGACCACCCATCAGCCCCAGACCAACCAGCGCCTGGATCGCAATCAGGTTGACAAGCTCGACGAACGACGGCTCCGGCAGCGCCTCCTCGGCGCCCGCCGCAGCCTGCTGAGACAGCCGCTCCTTCTCCTGCTGCGCCTCCTTCTTCCAATCGTCGTCCACTATGATCTTCTTCTGTTCGTCAGCCATGCTGCATCCTTTATCTGCCCAGGTAACGGGCATGTGATTCTACGAGCCCGACCCCCGCGTCACAACTCGGCCCGGCCCGCTCCCAACGATGTGCGCGCTACTCGAATCGCTAACGACCGCGTGCCGGCCGACCCGCCTTGTCCGCGCCCTCCGCCGCCGCGGCCACTTCCGGTTCCCACCGCACGGCCCTCACCGACCGCGCCGGCAAGCGCTGCAGGACCAGCCAACCAACCACCCCGGTCACCACCAGCAGCGCCCCAATGAACTGCGATACCGTCATGCTGAACGTGTCCTGTGGATTATCCGCCCGGATGATCTCCAACAAGTAGCGCGACCACGGCTCCAGCACCATGAACGCGCAGATCACCTGCCCGTCCCGCGTCCTGCGCCAGTACAGCGCACTCAAGAACAACGCCAGTAGCACCAGCACAATGGTCGAGTACAACTGCGTCGGATGCACGGGTAGCGCCCGGTGCGGCCGCGCCAATTCCTGAAGCTGCGCCAGGCTCAGCCCATGCCGATCCAGCGCTTCGAGCACCAACCCGTACTTCTGCGCCGTGTCCGCCTGGCAGCCCAACCGCGCCGCACGCCGCGCGATTTCCTGCTGCTCGCGGCTGGTCTTCGCCTGCGCCTGCAATGCAACCAATTCCTTCAGCTCTCGCCACACCGGCAGGTATTTCTCTACGTCGCGCTCCTTCATCAGCAGCACGTCGCGCGGCAGCGGACTCGCCGACTCGCCCGTAACGAGCATCCCGTGAGGCGGCGCGTTGATCAGCTCCTGCGGCAATTCCAACCCCGGCCGGCCGTCGTACCACTGCTCGATCATCGCGTTGCTGCCGAACGGAAACCGCACACCCCACGGCAAATCACACTGATGACCCCAGCAACACCCGTTCAGGAAACACCCGATCCGCCCCAGCCCCATCCCCAACGCCAGCGACGGCGCTATTATGTCCAGGTACCACCGCAGCGAGTGCCGCCGCACCAGCAGATAGCCAACCGCCGTCACCGCCGCCAGCAACACACCCCCGTAAACCTCCAGACCCCCCTGCCGCACGTTCACCACCGCCAGCAACGTCTGCACCGCGCCCGCGTTCGCCGGAATCACCTGCTCCGGATAGTGAACGACGTACATCGCGCGCGCCCCGACGACCCCGCCGATCAGCGCGATGAACGCACAGTTCAACACCACGTCCGGGTTGGCCCCCGACCTCGTCGCCCGCCGCACCGCCCACGCCACCGACAGCAGAAAGCCGATCGTCAGCGCCAGCCCGTACCCCGGTACGTCCAACTCCAGAAACGGTATCCGAAATGCAACCGGCACCATGGCAGCGCGTCCGTCCTCTGCAACCTGCGACCGAAAACCGAATCCTATGCCCCCGGCTCCCCAGGGTCCACCAGCATGTTGTCAATCAGCCGCGCCGGCCCTATCCGCATCGCCAGCGCCACCAGCACCGGCCCATCAATCCGCCGCACCTCCTGCAGCGACTCCGGCCCCACCACGCTGATGTACTCGATCTTCGCCGCCCCCGCCGCCACTATCACCTCGCGCGCCGCCGCCGTTACCGCTCCCGCATCCCGCTCCCCGCCAGCAATCCTGTCCCGCGCCACGCACAACGCCCCGTACAGACACGCCGCCTGCTCACGCTCCGCCGCCGACAAATACGCGTTCCGGCTGCTCACCGCCAGCCCGCCCGCCTCACGCACCGTCGCGCAGCCCACAACCTCCAGCGGCATATCCAGGTCGCGCACCATCCGCCGAATCACCGCCAACTGCTGCGCGTCCTTCTCCCCGAAATACGCCGCGTCCGGCTGCACAATGTTGAACAGCTTTGCACACACCGTCGCCACACCATCAAAGTGCCCCGGCCGCGACGCCCCACACAGCGTCTCCGTCAAACCGGCCACCCGCACACTCGTCGCGGCACCCTCCGGATACATCGCCCCCACCGCCGGCATGAACACCAGCTCAACCCCGGCCTGCTCGCAGACCTGCAAATCGCCCGCCTCATCCCGCGGGTACGCCGCAAAATCCTCCTGCGGCCCAAACTGCGTCGGGTTCACGAAAATGCTCACCACCACGAACGCCCCATCACGCCGCGCCGCCGCCATCAGCGCCACGTGCCCCTGGTGCAGCGCCCCCATTGTCGGCACGAACGCGATCCGCCGACCGCCCTGCCGCGCCGCACTCACCGCCGCCCGCGTCTCCGCGATATCCCGTGTCACTATCATGCCACCCATTGAATCGCGCCCCGCCCGCCTTGTCACCCCGTCACCAGCCGCACTCGCGCCCCCCCCAACCGCCCACCAGCGTTACAATACCCACCAGCCCGGCCCAACCGCCCGGCCCGATTATCCAACCAGGAGCCTCGCCATGACCCGCACTCTCCGGCTCGCACTCGTCGCACTGCCCCTGCTCGCCGCCACCACTCTCGCCGCCGACGCACCCTGGATCGCCCGCGGAACCGCCGGCATGGTCGCCAGCGATTGCCCCCGCGCCTCCCAAATCGGCGCCGATGTCCTAACCGCCGGCGGAAACGCCTTCGACGCCGCCGTCGCCACATCACTGACCCTCTCCGTCACACGCTCCTTCGGCACCGGCATCGGCGGCGGCGGCTTCGCCCTCCTCTACATCGCCGCCGAAGACCGCTGCATCGCCCTCGACTTCCGCGAATCCGCACCCGCCTCCGCCACCCCCCAACGCTACGCCGGCCTCCACGCCAATCGCGCCAACGGCCCATCCGCCAGCATCTTCGGCGGCAACGCCGTCGGCATCCCCGGCCAACTCGCCGGCCTCGGCGAACTCCACGCCCGCTTCGGCTCACGCCCCTGGGCTGAGCTCGTAACGCCGGCTGCCACACTCGCCGAAACCGGTTTCGAAGCCGACCCAGCCTATCGCGAAGCCTGCCAGACCGTCCTCGCCAACCTCGCCAAATGGCCCCAGCTCCGCACCCACCACGGCCCCTTCATCGCCATGGTCCTCCCACATAATCGCCCACCCGAACTCGGCCAACGCGTCCGCCGCCCACAACTCGCCGCCACCCTGCGGACCATCGCCGACGACGGCCCCGCCGCCTTCTACCGCGGATCCATCGCCTACGCCATCGTCCGCGCTGTCAACGCCGCCGGCGGCGAAATATACCCCGCCGACCTCGAGGCCTACCGCGTCATCGAACGCACCCCACTCCGCATCACTACCGACAAGTACGACGTCGTCACTATGCCACCCCCCTCCTCCGGCGGCGTCTGCCTCGCCCAAACGCTCAACATCCTCGGCATACTCGCCCGCGACTCGGGCGGCCTCCGCCCGCTTCACGACGCCGCCCAATACCACCCCGCACTCGTCAACGCCCTCAAGCACGCCTTCGCCGACCGCGCCCGCTGGCTCGGCGACCCCGACTTCTCCGATATCCCCGTCGCCCGCCTCACCAGCCAAGCCTACGCCGAAACCCTCGCCCGCCGCACCGCCACCCGCCCCGCAGACTTCGGCACACTACCACCCGACGACGCCGGCACCTCCCACTTCACCATCGTCGACCGCCACGGCAACATCGTCGCCCTCACCGAAACCATCAACGACACCTTCGGCTCGCTCGTCGTGGCCCAGCCCTTCGGCATCATCCTGAACAACGAGATGGACGACTTCCTCACCGTCCCCGGCCAGGCCAACCTCTTCGGCCTGCAACAGGGCCGCCCCAACCTCGTCGGCCCCGGCAAACGCCCCTTGTCGAGCATGACCCCCACCATCGTCTTCCAGGACGGCCGTCCCGTGCTCGCCCTCGGTGCCTCCGGCGGGCCGCGCATCATCACCGCCACCCTCCAGGTCCTGCTGAACGTCATGGAGTTCAACCAACCGCTGGAGCAGGCCGTCGCCGCCACCCGCCTCCACCACCAGTGGCAGCCCGACGAAGTCTACTTCGACGCCGACCCGCCGGCGGACGCCCTCGCCGCCCTGACCAAGGCCGGCCAGACCATCAGCACCAAGCGCCGCAGCGCCGTCGTCCAGGCGGTCCAGATCCGCCCGGACGGCACACTCATCGGCGCCAGCGACCCCCGCAAAGCCGGCCGCCCCGCCGCCGCACCCTGACCCCGCCCCCCAACCACAACGCGGGCCGGACAAGGGCCTCGCAACCCTCGCCCGGCCCGCCACATGACCTAACGCAATACTCCGCGGCCCTCAGAACTCGCCGCCAGTCAAACTCCCCGCCCTCCCAGGGCGGGGCCGGGGGCGGGTCACAACGCCTACCTCTCAACCGCCCTGTTCTCGGCTCGCTCCGCCGGACGCCGGTCTTGGGATTAGTTCTCCGCCGCTACTCAAACTCCGCCAGCAGCGCCGCCATATCAGCACCTGCCCGCGTCCCGGCGAATTCTGTGGCAGCCGCCGCCAGATCCGCCACAAATACCGCCAATTCCTCCGGCGAAAGCTCCGTCATAATCCACGCGGCCAGTTCGGCGACATCCACGCCATCCTCGCCGCCCGACCCCTCGCCGGCTCCCTCCTCTTCCTCCGCGCCGCCGTCCTCCTCAGACGCCCAGTCCTCACCCTCACCCTCGCCGCGCTCACCGCCGCCGTCCCGCCCGCCGCACGGCGGCTGCACAAGCATGTTGTCCAGGAACTTGGCGAGCTCCACGTTGCTGAGCACACCGTCGCAGTTGCTATCCATGAGCGGGTCATACGTGCTCGACCCGCCGGCAACCGCCGCCTGAAGCTGCACCAACTCGATGTTCGAAATCACGCAATCCCCATTCCAATCGCCATAGAGCGTCGCCACTGCCGGGATAATGAGATCATCAAGCGCCGGCGTGCTGTGCTCCGTAACGATCATCGGGACGCCGCTATGCCAGTACCGCACAGTCCCATTGATGACGCGATCACCCGAGTAGTGGATCGCCCCCTCGTCTTCGTAGAAGTCGAGCTTCCGATCATCTCCCACGTACACGTCCTCGAACCACCCCGTCGCCGTCGGCCAACCATACTCCGAATTGTCGTACAAGTTCCGCATCACCGTCGGCGCAACTTGGCCCCCGCCGTCCGGCAGCGTCAGATCCCGGAACGCACCCACGCAGGGCACATCCCCGAAATGCGGCGGATTCAAAGATGCCGACCGCAACGGCGAGATCAACTCGATGACCTGCGCATCCCCCGGATCGTTGATCGCGTGCGCCGTGACGTCAACGCCACGCGTGTCCCATCCCTCATACACAAACCGCTGTCTGAAGTCGCTCGCGATGTGCAGCTCGCAGCGCAGGTCGAGATTCAGGCTAGCGTCGCTAACCCCCTCTGCGACACTGATGCGCGTGTTGTCGCCAAAGTACATGCGATCGACCGGCGCATCCGTCGAGCCCCCGCCGAACTGATTAGCCCTGGTGCCGTCGCTGCCATACGCGAGATCGTGCTCCGGGCCATTTGGAAATGTGCGAATCAGTGATTCCGCACGCATCTCTGCGATTCCCACCTCTGAACCGTCCAGCAGTATTATGTGCAGCGCCCGCGTCCCGTCGGCATACATCTCCTCGAACGCCGCGCTCCCGCCAGACATATCCCACGTGCCCCAAGGCCGGCTCTGCCCCCCGGCCTCCACGCTGCCCCCATAGACGCCCCAGTCGGGCGTACCATCCAGCCCCGCCGCTCCTGAGATTCCCCCGCTGGCAGTCACCGTCGCGCCCGTTTCCACGTTGAAGCCGCAGTCCACGAGCGAACCAGTGGTCACGCTGGCCGCCTCGCCTACTTGAAACCGGCTCCGGCTAATGGTTGTCGGTCCCGTCAGACTGCCGTTGTCCGCTAACGCAAAGACGCAATCGTTGATTACGCCGACATTCACGACGCTACCTGCTGCTACCGTGACTTCGGAGTCCTCGATCTTCTCTGCATCCATGTGGCAATTCTCATTCACCGTGATCGTGGCACTCTTGATGGCGCCACTCGCCACCAGATCCGTCGTGCTCCCCGCCGGCGTCTCCTCCATGACAACCGTTACATTCGCAAGATCGCGCAATTCCAGGAAGCTACGGGCTCGCATCGTAATCGTGCTAACTGCTGCCGCTTCGGCGCGCAGCAAGGCCTGAACATACAGGCCGCGGTATGGATCGATCTCAAGCTCCGCCCCCTCGCGCAAATCCACCGACCACACCCTGTTGTAGGGCCACTCTGGCTCGACCTGCACAGTCGCCCCACTGATTCGCACATGGGCGTAATTGCCGGGCAACTCGTCCCCTTCCCAGTTTTCGACGGTAGACCAAGACGAGTCAAGTCCTCCCCCATCCCACCGACGCGACCGCGCCTTCAACGAACCGTCGCCCAAGAGCACGAAACCGAGCTGAGCCGCGTTGTCTGGCCCGTTGAATTGCGCCTTGTATCCTTCTCCAAACGGCCGCCCGATGCCAACCTCCTGCCAGAGCTGGTGCCCGAGGGACACGTGCGCAGCCTTGCTGTAGCCGAACACGACCAGCGCCTGCCCTTCCGGATTGAACGCTACCAGCCCGCCCAGAAAGTTCCGCCCGAACTGCCCCGGGAACTCCGGCCGGTAGTGCGCAAAATCGCACGTCTGACAGCTCATCAGCGAAAAACCGACGGCCGCGGGATCCATCTCCAAATAATCGGTTCCCGACACGTACTCCATGCTCCCACTGTTCCAGAACCCGTGCTGAGTTACACTGCCGTGGCTAACCTCATGTATATAATGGTAGTCGGGATAAACGGGAGGCGACGCATGTTGCCCCAGCAAGCGAAGGATGTAATTCGACCTCGTCGTGCCCACACTGCATGCCCAGTCCATCTGGATCTCAGCATCGAAAGCCCTGCTCAAAGCCGCAGTCGTACAGTGTAGCTCGGGAGTGCGTGGCTCGTCCGTGTCCGCGTACACCAGCGTTCGAGACGCAGGGCCGAAGATGTCAAAATCGGGGTTGCTGCGAAGAGCGTGGTTGCGCGCAAAGTACGCGACGATGATGTCCTCTTGCGGCACCGGCTGCCCCAACACCTGAATGGCCGGCAGATCGCTCGTTTTGATCCGCGATACCCAGATCTCAGCCCGCCCACCCGAGTCAATCCAGGTGTCATACTTCCCCCCTGGGAATTCGGTGTATTCCGGATACTCCTCGTTGTCCTCCCAGACGCCATCCATGTCCATGAAGAATGCGTCCGCCGGAAAGTCCACGTATCCGTGTGGACTGTCATTCTCCAGCTCGAAGACGACAAATGGCAGGTCGCCCACCAGGACCGCCCCACTCAGCGATGCCCCCTGGCCGTAAAGCGTCTGAAGCTCTCCGCGCAACTGCTCCGCAGTCCCGTTGAACAGAAATGCCACGACAGCGTGTCCCTCCGCGTCGAGATCATCAGCGAACGTCTCGATAGCGTCTTGTACCTCCAGGTGCCCCACATACAGGTCGTGGTCCACGACGACCGCCACACGACCTTCATCATCACCGCTCCGTTGCTCCACCAGTATCCATGCCAGTGGACCCGCCGGTGGTTCGGGCGTCATGTGCGGATGTGGCTCGCAACACTGACCAGCGGCCCAGTCGGTCACACCGCCTGTTATCCCCAGCGCCACGACAAGCGCGCCTGCACCCAGGAGCATCGAACCAAACTTGCTGCCAACCAATGAGTTTCGAGGCTTCATCGTATCCCCTCACATGTGAGGTCCTTCTCGGCTAACCGCATTCGTAATGGCCACGGTCCCCCTACATTCGGAAGAGCTGCTGAAACATCTGCTGATCGATCAGGTCCACGTCGCCGTCCAGATCAAGGTCGAAGACCGCGCACTCCGGCGTTACGCTGCCCCCCGGTCCCGTCCAACAATCCAGCAGCAACGCCCAGTCGTTCTCGTCCACAACGCCATCCCCATCCCCATCCCCAAACACCGGCGGCGAGATCAGGTAGATCCCGTGCGTCCCGTCCGTAAACTCCACCCGCATCGCCAGCGCGCCTTCGTCGTTGAGACTCTGCCGTCGACCGTCGGCTCCACCCGTCTGAGAGAAGTACCCGATGGCAAAATCGTGATCGTCCTCGGCGTACACCATCCGCCCATCCAGCTCGTCGCCACTCCGCAGCAGCGGCACCCAGCGCCCCAGAACCCGATGCCGCAGCCACAGAACCACATTGTTATCCGCCGTCACGCCCGGACCCGCAATCTGCGTCGGCAGGATGATGTCACCCGTGTCGTTCATGGCCGCTTCAAGGGGCGAGAAGTGCTCAAGCAGAATGTCCGCCGGGAACGTCGGCGCGGGATCCCCAAGCCGCAGTGTCTGCCGACCAGCCCCAACGGGCCCGAAATACAACGCCCACTTGTTCTCGTCCGTGATGCCCGGCCCGGCGTACTTGACCAGATAGAAGACCTCCCCGCGGTTGTTGGCTCTACCGCCACTGAATGACTCGAAGTCTACGCCGGCGCCGGCCTCAGGTGCCGGATCGCCCTCGCGCCCCACCAGGTGCAGACCTTCAACCCCGCCCAGGAAGAAGACCTTGTCGTTGTACTCGGTCACGCCCGGACCCTGCATGAGACTGCACTCCGCCAGGACGCCGTCAGCGTTGATTAAATCCACGCCGTTCCCAGCCGTCTTCCACGTCACGCCCGCCGCCATCTCCGGCACCTGATCGCCCCTTCGGGCAATCTTCGTCAATACACCCGGCCCGCCGAACCAGTGCCCCACATCATTCGCGCCAGTCACACCTGGACCCGTCAGCCCCCCGCGGAACGAAACCTGCCCACTATCGTTGAACCCCACCCCATCCGCCCACAGGAACTTCACCCCCTCATCACAGCCTGGCGCCGCCATGCCTCGGTGGTACAACACCTGCAGATTCTCGCGCGTCCCCGTCCACCAAACCTGCGCATTCTCCAACTCGCCGCCCGTCAGCTTGCCCCCCACGAACAGCATGCCGTTGTCGCTCATCAGCGCCCCCAGCCGCAGCGGCGAATCCGCCTGAACGTATATGCCCTCCCCAAAACCCGGCGCCGCGTCGCCGCCCTGAATCACCTTGCGCAGATCACCCGGCGGACCGGCAAAAAGAGCAACATGGTTCACCCCCGTCTCGATCCCCGGCCCCGCCAACTCGCCCACAAACACGATCCAGCCCAGCTCGCCCACGCGTTCCTGCGCGTAGTACAGGTTGGAGATAACCACTCCCGCCGGCATGTCCGGCGCCTGCTCACCCTCCCGCAGCAGCTTCTGTAAGCCGCCCGGCGGACCGTAAAAGAACGCCATGTTGTTCGCAGCGCTCACGTCCGGGCCTTCTAGAAACACGCAGACATAGACATTCCCCGCCCCGTCCATCTGGGGACTGCACAAATACCCACAGGTCGCCCCCGGAATCCCCGGCGCCGGATCGCCGACAAACGCCACCGGCTCAATGACCGCCGGCGGCGAACCCTGCCCCCACACCTCTTGCACCAGGAACATCACCCCCACCACCCCAAGCACCAAGCAACGCTCAAGCACCCCTGCGGCCGTTCGGCCAACCACCGCCCGCCCGACTCTCGCCCACCCGGTACACGCAGCGCTCGCTCCCGCGCTCACCCGCCCAACCACCGCCGCCCACCGTGTCAGCGTCTTCATGACTCTGGCCCCGAAATGCCACCAAAATCCACCTACAGCCGCCATTATAGCACAATCCCTCCCGCCCCCAAGCCGAAAGTTTGGTCTTGGCGGGGCGAATCGTCCGGCGGCGGGTGGGTTGCAGCGCGGCCGGGCCGGGAGTCGCGATCGGTGGTGACCGTCGTCGGAGGGTTCTGGGCGGGGGGTGCCGGCTGGGCGGGGTTGACGCGCGGCGGTAGACTGAGGGTTTTGTGCGGCGGCGGAGCGGGTTGGGCGGCGGCGGGACGCGCGCTTGCGGTCGCGGGTCGGAGTAGCAGGAACCGCTCCCTTACGGTCGCGGCTCGGTTCGGATGGCCGCGGCTCGGTTCGGATGGTCGCGAAACGGATGGGGCGGAGCGGTACGGTTCGGACGGTCGCGGTACGGTTACGGTCGCGGCGCGGAGTGCGAGTGGGTTGGCGCCCGGCCCGGATTGGCGTCTGGCGCGGATTGGGTCGGATTTGACCGGCGCGGGGCTGATGGCCTGTGGCGCGTTCTGGATCAGGCAGTATGGTGATGGAGCGGTTATGAGCAACGGCGGCAGCTACGATCCACGTGCGATCGAAGGCGAGACTTACCGGTTCTGGGAAGAGGGCGGCCATTTTCGCGCCGAGCCGAACGCCGCTAAGACGCCCTATGTCGTCGATATCCCGCTGCCGAACGTGACGGGCGCGCTGCACCTGGGGCACGCGCTGAACAACACGCTGCAGGACATCCTGATCCGGCAGAAGCGCATGGCGGGGTACGAAGCGATGTGGATGCCCGGAACCGATCACGCCGGCATCGCCACGCAAGCGCGGGTGGAGAAGGAACTGAAGGCGAAGGAGGGTCTGACGCGGCACGAACTGGGGCGCGAGGGGCTCGTCGAGCGGATCTGGAAATGGAAAGAGGAGTACGGCGGGCGGATCCTGATGCAGCTTCGCCGAATGGGGTTCTCGTGCGACTGGGCCCGGGCGCGGTTTACGCTGGACGAGGTGTGCGCGAAGGCGGTCTATGAGGCGTTCTTCCGGTGGTTCAAGGATGGGTTGATCTATCGCGGCACGCGGTTGGTGAACTGGGACGTGCACTTGCAGACGGCCGTGGCGGACGACGAGGTCATCTACGAGGCGGTCAAGGGGCACTTCTGGCACTATCGCTACCCGATCGAGGGGCACGACGCGACCGGTCCGAACGCCAGGGCCGGCGAGGATTACGTAGTCATCGCGACGACGCGGCCGGAGACGATGCTGGGCGATACGGCGGTGTGCGTGCATCCCAGCGACGAGCGCTATCAGCACCTGATCGGCAAGAACTGCGTCCTGCCGCTGATGAACCGGAAGATCCCGATCATCGCCGATGGGCTGCTGGCGAAGAAGGAACTGGGCACGGGCTGCGTGAAGGTGACGCCGGGGCATGACCCGAAGGACTACGCCTGCGGGCTGCGTAACAACCTGGCGATGATCAACATCCTGACGCCGGACGGGAAGATCAACGCCAACGGTGGGTCGTATGCGGGTCTGGACCGCTACGAGGCGCGAAAGAAGGTGGTGGCCGACCTGGAACAACTCGGGCTGATGGAGAAGATCGAGCCGTACGAGACGGAGGTGGGGCACAGCGACCGCAGCAAGACGCCGATCGAGCCGATGCTGAGCGAGCAATGGTTCATGAAGATGGGCGACCTGGCTGAGATGGCGATGGATGCGGTCCGCGACGGGCGGGTGCGGTTCTTCCCGGAGCGCTATGCGAAGACGTACCTGGACTGGCTGGGCGAGAAGCGCGACTGGTGCATCAGCCGACAGCTCTGGTGGGGGCATCGGATTCCGGTGTGGCGCTGCGGGCAGAAGCCGGATGATCAGCGGGCCGCGCGAGTCCGCGCGCGAATTGATGAGTATGTCGCGCGTGGCTTGATAGCGCACCAGCAGTTTGGTGAGCAGATTGACGGACCGTTGTCCGGATACTTCTGTCTGGCGCAGGCGGTTGATGACGAATTCCGTGATTACCTGAGCCAAAACGGCTTCGAGCAGGACCCCGACGTGCTGGACACGTGGTTCAGCTCGTCGCTGTGGCCGTTCAGCACGCTGGGCTGGCCGGATACGGATGGCAACCAGGACCTGGAGTATTTCTACCCCACGAGCACGCTGGTCACCGGGCGCGGCATCATCACGCTGTGGGTTGCGCGGATGGTCATGACGGGGCTGTACTTCATGAAGCGCGTGCCGTTCCAGCACGTGCAGATACACCCGATCATCCAGGACGGCCAGGGGCGGACGATGAGCAAGTCGCTGGGCAACGGCGTCGATCCGCTCGACATCATCGAGCTGTACGGCACCGACGCGCTGCGCTTCACGATGGCCCAGATGGCGACGGAGACGCAGGACGTGCGGCTGCCGGTGAAGCCGGTGAAGTTGGACGACGGCCGCACGGTCAACAGCAGCGAGAAGTTCGAGCTGGGGCGCAATTTCTGCAACAAGCTGTGGCAGGCGGCGACGGGGTTCGTGATGGCCAACCTGGACGGGTATTCCCCGCGGCCGCTGACGACGCAGGACCTGGCGCTGGAGGATCACTGGATCCTGTCGCGGTTGACGGGCTGCATCGCGGAGTGCGACCGGCGGCTGGAGCACTACCAGATCAGCGAGATGGCGAACGCGCTGTACTCGTTCTTCTGGAACGACTTCTGCGACTGGTACGTCGAGTTGGTCAAGCCGCGGCTGTTCGGGCGGAACGAGGCGGGGGAGATGGTGCGGCACGCGGACGGCTCGGCGCAGGTGGCCCGACAGGTGCTGGCCTGGGTGCTGGACCAGACGCTGCGGCTGCTGCACCCGATCACGCCGTTCATCACCGAGGCGCTATGGGCGAAGCTGAACGCGGCGGCGCCGCAGCGCGGCATCACGCGGCTGATTGACGGCGAGCCGGCCCTGATTCGGGCGGTCTGGCCGGACGCGACGGCGTGGCCGCGGGCGGCGGAAGTGGAAGACGAGCTGGCGGCGTTGCAGAACGTGATTCGCGGGCTGAGGGATACGCTGGCGTGGATCAACACGACGCGCTCGGCGGCGCGGCAGCCGGCGATCGGCAAGTTGCCGCGGGCCGTTATCCGGGCGGCGGGGCAACTCGTGGCGGGGCTGGTTTCGCAGCAGGCGGTGATGTGCCGGCTGGGGCGCTGCGAGGCGCTGGAGATCGGTGCGGGCGTGGAGAAGCCGGCGGAGTCGGCGACGAAGGTGTATCCGGGCGTTGAGATTTTCGTGCCGATCAAGGGGTTGGCGGATCTGAGTGTGGAGCGCAAGCGGCTGGCGAAGGAGCGGGACGAGCTGGGCGGGCACATTCGCGGCCTGCAAGGCAAGCTGGCGAACGCGGGCTTCGTGGCCAAGGCGCCGCCGGCGGTCGTGGAGCGGGAGCGTGCCCGGCTGGCGGAGCTGGAGGGGCGTTTGGCGGCGATAGAGCGCAACCTGGCGGAGATTGGCGGCTGATGGGGGTGGCTGGGGGCGTCGTCTTTGTTGCTCGGGTGGGGGGGGGGGGGCGTGCTAGCCGGGGTTCTCGTACCACACGACGCCGAGGTTTGCGGATTCCTCCGTGGTTATCACGTCCAGGTAGCCGTTGCCGCTCACGTCCAGCAGTTGGAGGACGTCGAACTTGCGGCCGGCGGTGTCGGCCAGGGGGGTGGCGGTCCACATGCTGATCGGTTCGGTGGTAAGCTGGGTCAGGCGCCCGATGCCGACCCGGCCGCCGCCGGCGTTCTCACAGTTGAAGACAAGCTCCATGCTGCCGTCGCCGGTCAGGTCGGCGATGCGAACGGCTTTGCCGGTGCCGAAGGTATTCGGCCAGGTGATGGGGGCGGCGGACCAGGGGAGGCGGGGGTTGCCGACCGGCCGATAGTGGATCACGGCCCGGCCGCTGGTGGCGACGAAGGCGTCGAGATGGCCGTCGCCGTCCAGGTCGCCGAGGTCCATGAACATCGCTTCGTCGTTGGTGGCGCCGATGCGGTGTTTGCGCCAAAGCGGCAGGCCGTCGCCGATCAGCGGGTTCTCCAGCCAGTAGGCCCCGCGGTCGGCGCCCTTGCGGTCGGTGTAAACGATGTCCAGGTCGCCGTCGCCGTTCACGTCGGCGGGGATGATCGACATGATCCACGTTGCGTCGGCCAGGGGCGTCCAGGTCCAGTTGGCGAGGTTGCGCGGATCGCCCTGGGCCGAGAGGTAGCCGATGCTCGCGCCGCTGCCCTTGCCGCCGGCGATCAACTGGACGCCTGAGTCGTGGAGCTGGGCCGGCATGCAGAACATCCACTGTTGCACGCCGACGGTCGTGGGTATGACCTCAGTCGTCCAGGCGGCGGGGTTGAGCAGGTCGGCGTCGTCCAGCGGGGCCCAGTGGACGTACATGCGGCGCGTGCTGCCCTCGCAGCAACTGACCACGTCAAGACGGCCGTTGTTGTTCACATCGACGAAGACGGCGTCTTCGACATCGGCGACGCGCCCGACCACGACGGAAGGCCAGGGCTGCCGGGCGTGTGCCGGGCCTGGGTTGAGGTGCACCGTGACGACGCCGCTCTCTTCCCAGGCTGCGGCGAGGTCCATGAGGCCGTTGCCGTTGATGTCGCCCAGCTTGACACCGTCAGCGCCGTGGTAGGCGGCGCTGATGGTGTGGCGGGGCCAGGTGGCTGGTATTGGCGGCAGGGGAAATTCGCCGTTGCAGCCGCCGGCGAACGTTGTCAGCAGTATGGTCGCCAGCGCGGCGGTCCCGATTGTCGCGCGATTGGAGCACACCAGGGTCGCCATGGCTCACTCCGCGAGGTCTTCTATCAGCGCCGCGCCATATAGTCCGAGCAGGGTGGGACCGATGCCGTGCGATTCGTTGCGGCGCGGCGTGGTGTTGAAGTAGGCGCTTTCGGACGATTGCGGCGGGGTGCCGGGGCAGATGTTGGCGATGTCGCCGGTGAGCGAGATCATGCGATTGAGGCCGGCCGTCGCGCGGCGGACGGCGGCCGCGTATTCGGCCGGCAGCCAGCCGCGCTGGACGCCGCGGGCCAGGGCGTAGGTGATGAGGCCGGTGCAGGACGTTTCTTCGAAGCTGTCCGGCCGGTTGAGGAGCTGGTGCCACATGCCGCCGAGGCCCTGGTGGGCGACGAGGGCGGCCGCGAAGTCCTGGTACAGGGCGAGGAGCTCATAGCGGCCCGGATGATCGTCAGGTATGGCGTCCAGGGCCTCGGTCATGGCCACCGCGACCCAGCCGTTGGCGCGGCCCCAGAAGCCCGGCGTCGGGCCCGAGCCGTGCCAGTTGTAGCCCTGGTGATAGAGCCCGACGAGCGGATGGCGCAGCCGGGCATCGAAGCCACGAAACTGGGCCAGCACGTCGTCGTGGTACGCCGGATCGTCCAGTGCCGCGCCGGCCTTGGCCATCAGCGGCATGGTCATGAAGAGGGCGTCGGCCCAGATTTTGCCGCGCTGCGGGGCGCTGTGATGGGCGATGAGCCCTTCGGGCGTGCGGGACACGCCGTCGTGGAAGAAGTCGGCGGCGTCGAGGGCCTCATCAAGGAACTGTTCGTCGCCGGTATGCAGGTAGTAGGCCAGCGTGGCGTGGGCCATGGAGCCGAGGTAGTCGATCGGGTCGCTGCCGCCGTGGGGACGATAGCGGCCGTCGGCCTGGTACTTGGCGAGCGACGCGCGGACCTGTTCGAGGAGGGCATCGTGGCCGGTGCGCTCGTGCCAGAGCAGCAGGGCCCAGAGCGTAACGCCGTTGGCGTACGTGAAGTGGTACACGATGACGGGGTCGTTGAGTGTGCTGTTGATGGTGCCGGGGTATTTGCCGGCCAGGTAGCGGGCGGCGACCGCGGTCGCTTTGAGGTCGGTGAGGGGCGGCCCGTGTCGTCCGGACGGGTCGAGCAGACCGGGATCGCAGCCGGCCAGGCCGGCGATCAGAAGGGCTGCCCCCGCCGCGCAGATGACGAATCGGCGTCGCATGGTGAACCCTCCTCTGTCTTGGGACATGATCATAGGCTGCCAGCCCCGCCGCGGCCACTCAATTCGCCGGAGGGCGCGGCGCCAGGCCGACTGCGTGCGTGGCGGTCAGGGTTGGCCGAGGCGCTGCCAGGTGACGTTGGGGATGCCGTCGATGTAGAGGGGCGTGATGCCGGCGATGCGCCAGCCTTGCGGCGTCTGCTGGAAGGCGATTTCCCAGGTGCTGCGCCACCAGCCGCCGCCGAACGAGGCCCGCACGTCGGCCATGTACGCGACCTTGATAGTGAAGTGTTCGGGTTGGGAGTCGAGGAACGTCAAGCTGACGCGGCGAACGGCGGCGACGTCAACGCGGTCGTAGCAGCGCGTGACGAAATCGAGGAATTCGTTGCGGTCCATGTCGCCGGCCTGGAAGTTGGGGGCCAGGGCGTCGGCGAGGTGCGTGGTGCGCGTGGTCATCACGTCCTGCTGAATGCCGGTGAGGATGCCCAGGGCGTGCTCGCGGCGCGTTACGACGACGGTCTGCACGGCGAGCAGGGCGGCGCCGGCGGCCAGGCCGATCAGCAGAGGACGTGGGCGGCCGGTGCGGCGCCAATAGACGAGCAGGATGAAGTTGGCGGTGAAGAGCAGGGCGGCGAGGGCCGGTAGCGATTCGAGGAGTATCCAGGCGAGCCAGTCCATGGTTTGGTTCCGTTGGGGGGCGCGCGTGGCGCGTCCGGCATTGGGGGCACCGTAACAGCGCAGTTGGGCGGCGGTCAACGCGGGGCTGAGCGGCGGACAGGCGGCGCGAGTTGCCGGCGTGTGCGGATTGGACTATGGTCGGCGTAATGAACCTGGCGGGCAAGTTCATCGTTCTGGACGGCGGCGACGGTGCCGGCAAGGGCACGCAACTCGCGCGGCTGGCGGTGTGGATCGAGTCGGCGGGCGGCAGTTGCGTCTGCACGCGCGACCCCGGCGGGACGGTGATTGCCGAGCGGATCCGGCACGTGCTGCTGGGGCATGATTTATCGGACATGGATCCGACTTGCGAGGCGCTGTTGTTCATGGCGGCGCGGGCGCAGCTTGTGGCGGAGGTGGTGCGGCCGGCGCTGGCGGCCGGGCGAACGGTGTTGTGCGACAGGTTCATTTCGGCGACGTGCGCGTACCAGGTGGCGGCGGGCTACCCGCGGGCGCGGGTGCTGGAGCTGGGGCGTTACGCCGTGGGCGAGACCTGGCCGGACCTGACGCTGGTTCTGGATGTGCCGGCGGAAGTGGGGTTGGAGCGTAGTGGTCAGCGGGCGCTGCAGGCAGAGGGGGCGGCGCGCGATGCGATGGAGCGGCGGCCGCTGGAGTTTCATCGGCGGGTGCGGGAGCTGTTTCGGGAACTGCCGGCGGTGTACCCGGCGCCGGTGGTACTGATTGACGGGGCCCGGGACGTGGCTGCGGTGTTGGGCGATTTGCAGGAGGCGTTGCGGCGTGCGTTTCCGTGACGTGGAGCATCAGGAGCGGGCGCTGTCGGTTGTGCGGCGGGCATTGCGCAGCGGGCGGATGCCGCATGCCTACCTGTTCGAGGGGCCGGAGGGGGTTGGCAAGGAGTTGACGGCGCGGGCGCTGGCGGCGCGGTTGTTGTGTGAGGCGGATGTTGAGCCGGACGCGGACGCGTGTGGCACCTGTCGGGCGTGCCGGCTGGTGGCCGGGGGGAACCACCCTGACCTGCATGTGATTGAGCGGCGGCTGCACAAGCTGCATCCGGATCGGGCGGTGCGGACGAGCAAGGGGTTGTTCCTGGCGGTTGACGTGATCCGGCACTTTCTGATCGAGCCGGCGGCCAGCAAGCCGAGCCTGGGGGGGCGGCGCGTATTCGTGATCCGCGAGGCGGAGCGGATGAACGAGGGGGCGCAGAACGCGCTGCTGAAGACGCTGGAGGAGCCGCCGGGGCAGAGTTGCCTGATCCTGGTGAGCGCGGCGGCGGAGCGGCTGTTGCCGACGATCCGGTCGCGGTGTCAGCGGGTGCCGTTTGGGCTGCTGCCGCCGGACTTCATTGAGCGGCATCTGGTTGAGCGTGGCGGGGTGAAGGTGGAGGCGGCGCGGGCACTGGCGCTGCTGGCGGATGGTCGGCTGGGGGCGGCAGTGCAATGGCAGCGCTGCGGAATGTTGGCGGCGCTCGACGAGGTGGGGGCGAGCCTGGACGAGTTGGAGAGTGGTGGTCCGAGTCGGTTCGCGGAGCGCTTGATTGAGAGCGCGGGCGGCCTGGGGCTGCGCAGTCGCGGGGCGGAGGAGCCGGATGAGGCTGAGGCTGGGGCGGCTGAGGATGACGGGGGGGGAGCTGAGCCGGCGGTGAGCGGGGCGGCGAAGTCGCTGTCGACGGACGAACTGCGGACGGCG